>ERZ1034984.2075-NODE-2075-length-16887-cov-20.984197_pt1 | contig 16887 bp, 21 predicted proteins | sample MGYA00520589_ERZ1034984 | MGnify/ENA primary metagenome ERZ1034984 (study PRJEB33766, sample SAMN09781790) | gut metagenome | biome: gut microbiome | host: Homo sapiens | place: Madagascar | study: EMG produced TPA metagenomics assembly of the PRJNA485056 data... | reverse complement strand
TGGCCTTGATCTGCGCCGGGGTCAGCTTGCCGGTGTTGTGGTAGATCTGCGCTCTCGCGCACTCAAATGTATCAACCATGGACTCTCACTGCTTTCTCCGGGTGGCCGTAGATGTCCCAAGTGACATCGTACACGCCATCGGCGCACTGGATGCGCAGGGTCTCACCGGCCTTCTCGGTATCGTAGCGCATGACGTCATGCAGGCGCTTCGCGTCCTCAGGTTCGGTCTCCGCGGGGACGAAGCCCTCCCGCATTTCGTCCTCCGTCCATCCGGCAGTACGGACATCCGGGTCAATAAAGAAATTAGCACCGGCGGCTTCCAGCGCATCGTTGATTTCCTCGATGCTCTTGCCGTTCTTCTTGCCCTCGCTGATGATCTCTGCATATTTCTTTTCCATGGTATGTACCTCCTTAAATTTTCGGTTGAAGTTTCAACTGTTTTTGTCCTCGTTGACTCTCTGGGTGCCAAAGTAGAAGCCGATGACCACCGTGAAGATGGTCAGGAACTCGCTGCCGCTGATGGTCTCCCGCAGCGCCAGCACCGAAAATACCCCCGTCAGGGTGATGGTCACCAGCGACTTCACCGCCAGCAGATTGCCCAGCCGTTTCTTGATGTTCTCCATGTTTTTCTCCTTTCACTCTTTTCGGATCGGCAGCTCGCCGACCTCGGACATAATGATTTTCAGGTGTCCGTTGCCGCCAAGGGATTTGTACGCCTGGTGCATCTCGTCAAGCGTTTCCCTGTCCGACAGGCTTACGCTGCCGTCAGAGATGTACTTCTGGCCCAGATAGCGCACCCGGTCGATCAGCAGCACTTTCAGCGCGTCCACGATGGCGTCCCGCTTGTCATCTTTGGCCCACTTCCGCTGGAGCAGGGCCAAAACAATGGCCGTGACCCCGGAGCCGGTGGCGGCAGTTAATACAATTTGTAAAATTTCCATTTCACACCCCCTTAAAAAGTTGCAGTTTTTAGGGTAGTTCCGACTTGCTTTCGTGCAGTTAAAATTCCGGCCATTGTCTCTCGCACAAAGGGCAAACCCACCGCCCCTCCGGCACAATGGCTCCGCATATCACGCAATAGTCCATGGTCAGTCGGTGGTCTTGGTGTATTTAAGCGTCGCATCAACACCATTTGTGTATTCTTTGATTCGAGCTAAGGCGTTAGAGCCAAGCTCAAATTTTATAACAGACGAATTTAACATATACTGAGCCGACCATGCAGTTGAATCAAAGTACGACCACGGGAGTATCCTGATCCAATCAGCTCTGCAATACACGCGTGCATCTACTAGGCGGTCCAGATGATCGATTCCATGGCTATACGATGGAAGCTGATTTTCAAAAGCGGATACTGGAATATTAAAGGTCTTTGTGTACACCGGCTTTCCGAGATACCGCTCCGTGGTGCGGTACTCAGTGCCAAGCGTCATGGGCGGGTTGATCCATTCGACGGGCTGCCAATTCCCGTTATCCTTCAGCATTCGCCACAATCCGTTGGTAGTGCCTCTCGGGTCGGGCGAAAGGCCGATCAGTGATGCGCTCGTCCCCAATATTTTTGATAGAACGGCAACGATATTCCCGGCCCCAGAATATTGGCCCGTTGAAACTGGGCCACGTGTATAAATAAGTTGCGATGTTCCGTCTGGCATATCGGCAAGCAGCATATCAAGCTTGCCACAGTATGTTTTATAGGTGTCTTCGACCTCGGATGCGAGCACATCTTTCATCGCTTCACCCCACCCAAACCCGCCGGGGGCGGAGTTGATATTTTTCCGCGCCTGCGCCTTCTGCTCGTCTGTGAGGTTCTGGGGCGCATCGTAGCGGACGAAGTTGCTGGAACCGCCCACGGGGCCTTCCGGGCCTTGCTTGCCCTCCGGCCCCTGTTTCCCTTCGGGGCCTTGGATGCCCTGCTCGCCCTGCGGGCCTTGCAGGTTGCCGTTGCCCACCCACTTGCCGTGGACGGAATCCCAGATGTAGATGTTGTACGGAGGCGCAGTGCCCACGCCGTACACGTCACCGGCCTTGGGATTTAGGACGGCTGCCTTGAGGGCGTCCAGCGTGTCGAAGTAGCCCAGAATGACGAAGCTGGAACCGGCCTCGCCGGGATCGCCCTTGTCGCCCTTTTTGCCGGGAGGGCCAATGGGACCTTTGATGGACGTGAGCGTGGTCAGCGTAAAGGCAGGCACCCAGTTGGCCGTGCCCTTGAGGTACACCTTGCCATAGTCCGCGGAGGCCGTGCTGTCCGGCAGGATCAGGACGAACTGGCCGCGCTGGACGTCCGTACCGGTGAAGTCCTGGTTCATTTCGGCCACGCTCTTGTACTCCTTGGTGATGCCGATAGGCACACCGGCGGACGCCAGCCGCGCGTCGATTTCCTCGCCGGAGTAGGCGGATGTGTAATAGTCGTTCAGCTTGGAGAAAATTTCCTCCAAGACTGCGACTCTCTGTTCAATCGTCATTTTTCACACCTCACACGATGAAAAGTTTGTTTAGGCGGTCGAAAAACAACCCGCCGCCCTTTTGTACCAATGGGCCAGACTTGATGGTTTTCTTCTTCCCGTAAAACAGGATGATGCAGCCGGGCTGTCCTTTGCCGCCTTTGCTGCCGGAGCCGCCGCGCTGGAGGTCGCCGGAAAAGTTGATAGACTGGTGCTGCGTGGACGGGGGCGTGGGAGACATTGAGATGCTACAACTGCCAATTCCGCCTGCACCGCCGCCACCGTGCCCGGCTCCGCCGCCATCGCCGTAGTTTTCGCCGTCAGCGCCGGGAACTGCCGATGCGCCGGGGGCACTGCCTTTGATTTCGATATTGGGAATAAATGTCGGCAGGCCGACAGAGAAAACAGACGGCCCCCATGTGACTTCTGTCCCCATCGCCGCGCCGGGTCCGCCGATGCCCTGGTGCTTGAAGGTCTGCGTATAGCGGATGTTGTCCTCGGTCATCCGCATGGTGTATTCCGCCGGTTTGTATCCGTAGCCGCCTTTGTAGCCGGCCACAGACCCGCCGGATGCGCCGGGAGCGCCGCCGTCACCGCCGTCGTAGCCAACCGCGCCCTGCCGGGCATAGGTTTTCCCGGTGACGTCATCATAGTAACCACTGGCAGACGCAGAGCCTTCCGCGCTGGAATGGCTTCCGAATACGGCCTCGCCGTTTTGGCTGGTGGCATAGGAAAAGCTCATGCCGGGGGTGATGTCTATGGTGATTTGAAAAATCTTGCCGCCGGAGCCGGGAGCACCTGCCTTGCCGCCTTTTCCGGCGGGCGCACTGGGAAAGGAGCCGGAACAGGTGTTTGGGATCGTCTGGCCCGTGAGTGCCACGCCTTCACCATTCTGCCCGGCAGTGCCGTCCTGCCCGTCTCCGATCAGGACCACCGTCAGTGCTTCGGCGCCTTCCGGCGGCGTCCACGTGCCCGATCCGGTCAGCAGAACCCGCTCGTCAAAATACTCCGCAGATTCCGGCTGTGCCGGGGTGAATCCAACCAGCGCCTCCATGCTGCTTTTTAGCGTCGCGCTCATGGTGGTGTCCAAAGACTGGATACACGCAGAAACCATTTTCTTGTCATACGGATGATATACGCTCACAACATGGCCCGGTTTCTCATGTCCGCTTACAATGTCATTGGTGATAGTTTCGCGGCATCGGTAATAGTCTGCAAGACGCTTCGCCACGGCGTAGGAGTTTACCAGAGATACCAGTGTGGCATCCGTAACCGACTTCACGTTTTCCGCCGCGCCTGCCGTCACGGGCTGAGTGATTAAGCGGGTGTTGTGGATATACGCCTTTCCGGTCAGTGCGCCAGTTCCTGCGGAAATCTTTGCGTAGTTCGCGCCGCTTTCCAGAATGGTAAAGCCGGTTGCGGAGAGGGAGTGCATCGGCTCAGAGATTGTGATGATATCGCCATTCTGCGCCGTGCCGGAAAACAACTCCTTCGTTTCCGTCCCCGCCACATACTGGTGCTCTGTCACCGTCACGGCGGAGATGGGAGAATCATATTTCACAGTTCCCCCGGTGTAAGAGCGGTCAACTTCAATTAGTGATGCCGTACCGTCCCACAATGGCTCAATTCTCAAAACGCCGTTTAGGTCCGTACGAAGATAGGCCCCAATGGCGAAAAGAACTTGTGCGAGGTTGTCTCGTGCAGAGCGTTCTTTCCCATCCGCATAAGGAAGCCAGCCATAAAGTTTAACTCCGGCATATACACTTTTTATCAGCGAAGGGATGTTGCCGCAGATTTCTTTTACAACCTCTTCCACGGTCTGGCCTGTGTAAATGCCGCCAGTATGCACCATGCCGGTAAGCGCGCCCATAGGAGACCGCCCTGTAAGTTGATAAGTGACAGGCCCGATACGGGAAACGCCGCTGCTTACAAATCTTGCTTTGATTTCGCCGCCTCTGTAAACAATGATGGGGGTATTATTGGGGAGTGCAGAAAGCTGTGCGCCTATTGTTGTGGTGCAAACTTCTACGCTGACCGTATCGAACGAAAGGCTGCTTTCATCCAATGCAACTTCTTGAAAAGATGAGCAGTAGTCTAACCGCATATCGTCCTTAGATGCATCCCGATCAAACTGGTAGGGGCCGATCATGATATAATCCATACGCCCTCCTTACCGCGTGATTTGCGGTGCGATTGGGATGAAATGGATTTCAATTTCTCCCCAATAATTGACTCCGTTTTCAACCTTTTCAATATCGTGCGATGCGCTGGTGTAATATGCGCGATAGGAAATAGTTGTGTTTCCGTCCGCAGCTTCAAGCAAAACAGAATCGTCAACGGAATGGGCTTTGAGATAGTTCCAGAACGCATCGTAGCTTCTGTAATCGTCCCCTCTGCGGAAAACAGTCACCTTATGCCCAATGTACGTTCCCAGAACATCCCGGATCATCCGGCCTGTGTCCTTTGATCTCCCAGCGTTCTCTCCATCGAGAACGCTGAAATTTTCATTGTACTTAGAGATCGCTACATTCACATCAAACGATGTCCCGTTAATTTTGATGTAATTCATATACACCGCCTTTAGGTCACTTTAATACCAACGCGCTGCGTCTGGTCCTTGTTCAGCTTGAAAATGATGCGGCCCAATTCTTGTTCGCCAATCTTGAGAATGGCCGTCTGATTGCCGCCGCCATACTGAGCCATGCCACGGGCCACCGCTGCCTCGATGGCAGATTCAGGGGCTTCAATGTTGTTCCCCTGCTTCTGGTCACCCAGTACTGCTAAAAACTCACGGTTCGGGGGAATAACTGCGCCGGTCGCCAAACGCGGAACGGATGCAGGGCTAATTGCAGGCATAGCAGACCGTGCCGCCGGGTTTCCACCGGAAACAGATTTTGTAGAATTAAACCCGCCTGCTTTTGCGGCGATACCAACGCCAAGCAGCGCCGCACCAGCTAAAAGCATTGGGACATTCAGCGTCATAGCGCCAATAGCCACAAGAGCGATACCCAGCAAAAGCATTGCCGTAGACACCCATCCGGAAACTTCATTCAGATGCAAGGTTTCAACCCAGCTTTGAAATTTGTTTGTGGTCGTCCCTACTGCGAAACCACTAACAAGCAAAGCAGCACCAGCCAAAAGCATAAAGATATTCATGTTCATTGCGCCAAATGCAATAAGGGCAATTCCAGCAAGCATAAGGGCAACAGATACCCAGCCAACAACCTTATTCAAACCGAGCGTTTCAACCCAATTCTTCAGGTGGCCCTCATTTATTGCTGCAGTTATTCCCATGCCAAGAATGCCAAGTCCAACTGCCAAAAGAATCGGGTTTGCCGTAGCCGCCGCAAATGCGACCAATGCAATACCGCCAAGAAGAAGCGCAACAGATATCCACTGTGCAACGGAGGTCAGTTTTAACTTCTCCCACCATGCCTCAAGCCTTTCTTGCCCAATGGCTTCTGCCGCAATGCCAAACCCTAATAGCGCCGCACCCGCAAGTACGATCACGATGTTTCCCATTGCCGCGCCGATGGCGATCATAGCGATTCCGGCGATTTGCATAGCTGCTGTCACATATTCAAAAGCCGAATCTAATTTGAGCGCGCTTGCCCAGTCTGTAAACGTTCCGCTTTTTACACCGACATAAATGCCAATAGCTATTAAAGCAATTCCGGCAACCACCATCAAAATATTTCCGGTAGCCGCACCAATGGCGATTAACGCAAAGCCAGCGATCAACAATGCTGCCGTAATAAAAGATGCAGCGCGATTAAGCCCAAGCGTTTCTGCCCAATCATCCATCATGCCGCTGTTTTTTGCATAAAGAACGGCAAGTCCAATCAGCAGTAGTCCAGCAATCACAAGGAGGATGTTTCCCGTTGCCGCTCCGATTGCGACCATTGCAATGCCAGCAAGGATCACAGCCGTCACAATAAATTCCGCAACATTATTGAGGCCAAGTGTATCCACCCAGGATTGCAAAACTCCGGTTTCCTCTGCGACAAAAAGACCAGCGCCAATGAGAAGCAATCCAGTTATAACCATCTTAATGCTGCCGACCGATGCACCAATGGCGATAAATGCAATACCCGCCAAGATCAAAGCGGTTGCAACCTTTTCCGCTGCGCTTCCAAGCATTTTATCGAGCCAATTCTCGTTTTCAGAAAAATTAAAATCCGGTCCTGTTTTTTCCTTATTGTCTCCACCTAATTTATTAATTTCATCAAACGAGGCAAGCGCTTTGCCAGCCTTTTTTGCAGATTTGCCCGTTTCGTTTAAAGCGTCCGATTCTTTGTAAAGGTTCTCTGCTTCTTTTTTTGTTTGATCAATCGTCGACCCAAACAAAACCGCTGTAATTTTTGCCATAGCAGTCACAAATTGGGTTAGCAAATTCACGAATGATGTAAACGCCGGAAGCAAAACATTTACAAACGGCTGTGCGAGTGTTAGCAAAGCACCTTTTAATCGCGATATCGCTTTTGTGGCCTGATCGTTGGTTTTAACCGCCTTCCCAAGCCATTCGCGCACGGAACGGAGTCCTTGCACAATTAAGCCAAACACAAACACGCGACGGACAAGCCCTTTTACTCTGCGAGAAAACCGATCCATATATTTGTCTGCTTTTTTACTTGCAGCGGCCAGCGCAGTAGAACTCTTACTTGCGCCAGCAATCTGCGCAGAAAGTTCTCCCGCCCGGTTGCTCATTCGTCCAAGGCTTCTGGTATCTTTGGCAATGGACGCATCTACAGCCTCAACCCTTTTTTGCACACCATCCCATTCTTTTTGCATCGTTGCCACGGTTTGTTCCTGGTCTTTAATCGCACTTGATGTAAAAAATTCGTTTCCGCTTTTCATTTGCGACAGCTTAGATTTAGCCTCATCGAGATTTGCGGCAATCTGCTTTGATTGCTCCACGAGTGGAATTGCTTGCTGCTTTTTATCGCTGATCTTTTCATTGAGCGCATCGACTTTTTTTGTTAGCCTGTTTAATTCCGTTTGCGCCTGCTTATCATCAATGTCCGTCTTTATGATGATGGAGCCATCTGCCATGCAATCGCCTTCTTTCCCTTGCTTTTTATGCATTTTATGTTATGCTTAATAAAAGGAGTTGGTATCAATGGAAGATCATGTCACACAAATGTGTAGTAATTTATTTGATAAAAACGAGAATAAAATTGACGTCAACATTGTAGCAACCGTGTATCTTTCAGCTTTTGAAATCTCCGCATACTTAAAAAAATGCACAAATTACTCAAGCGCAGATATTAAACTCGTTGCAAAATACATCAACGATTTACCAGGCTATGACTACTCAAGAAAAGAAATTTCATACTACAAGCGAAAAATTGAAAGATGTGATTGGGATTTTTCGACGCCAACAAAGAAAATGGAACCTCCCATGCGAAAAAAGCAAACAGCAGTTCTTTTGCCGGGCGAAGAAGTTCTCGACACGCTCAAATTTTCATGTATCCCACTTATATCGTGGTGCATTTTATTTGTATTCGCCGTGTGCAAGGCTTCTTTAATGCAAATGGAGGACGTATGGTTTTTTGTCCCTTGGGTCTTTGCATTCCCGGTCTTATACGAAATTTTCAGGCTGACCATGAACCATGTTGTTTTGACAAACAAACGCCTCATTGTTCGCGTTTCAGTACCGAAAAAGATTTCAGTAGATGTGCCAATTAACAAGATAAACGGTGTGTCTGTAAAATCGTCATGGCGAGAGTATAAATATGGAGCATTGCAAATTGACACTTCATCTGATCGGTTTTTGTTTACAAGTACAAAGTCACCTGGCGTTTTCAGAGACTCCGTAATTTCGGCTATGGAGCAAAACAAATCCGATGCCATGCGTCAACAGGCGAAAGAAATCGCAAAAGCTATGAAAAACATTTAATGCACCTGCCGCCCTCTCCGGAGGGCGGTTCTCATATCCATTTGCTGATAACGTCCTCGTCCTGTTCCGTATACTGCCGCTTGAAGTCAACCAGGTGCCGGTTCTGCTTGTAAAACTCCTGTTCGCTTTTATCCAGTTTCTTCCCCTTTGCCTTTTTATTGCGGATTCCCACAACCTGGGCAAAGGTGCAATCCCCGATTTCCTGATACGCAGATACCCACGTCCACCAGTGCAGATACTCAACGGATCTGACTTCTTGTCCCAGAACGCGGTTGACTGGGGCAACGATCAGGGGAAAGTCCTGTTGCCAGTCCATCAGCTTCGGCCCACGCTTTTCCTCACGCTGCTCTTCGCCGCAGTTGATAAATTTTGCGCATTGCTTGATCGCTTCCTCGTAGTCGCTTTGCGGCATTTCCGCAAAGTCTGGATAGAAAATGTCAAGCATGGCCTCGGCCTTTTCTTCCTCCGACAACTCAGCGTCAGATAGTGCCTCAATAATCGTCAGGATATCGCGATAGTCAGAGCGTATCTGGTACTCAGTGCCGTTTATCTCTACGGCAGTCGGCAGATCGTACCTCATTTGTGGTACTTCTTCGTATACTTGCTCACGCGGGGGTTAGTGGCTTTCTGCTCACGGGCAAAGGTGGTGTCGACCTCATCCATGATGGCAAGCATCAGGTTCGCCCACACCGGAAGGCCGTCCGCCAGCGCATATACGTTCATCTCACCGAACAGGGCAGAGCAAATGTCAAAGCCGAACACATCGTTGATGATCTCGCGCATTTCCTCGTCCATCTTCCGGGCGGTTTCAAAAACCTCCCGCTTGTTGGCGGTCTTTTCCACCTCTGCCTTGTATGCATCCTGCTTCTTGTCGAGGATATCAAAGGCATTAAACAGCTTTTCCACAAAGGCGCTGTCAGTGGGGTTAAAAGAGAATTCACATTTGCCGTTGATGTTGTAGGTAACTAAACCGGTATCGAAAATCAGGTCTTTCATAATAGCCTCCGAAATTGGGGCGGGTTTGCGCCCGCCCCTTTGTTTTTAAGCCCCTGCCGTAAAGGTCACACCACTGGTATCCTTGGTAATGGTGCCCAGCGTACGATTGCCGCCGTAGGTGATCTCACTCGTGATGTTGAGCGTACCGCCGCCGTCACCGCCGATGCCCGTCACGGCAATAGCACAGGAATCATACCGCTCGGCAAACTTCGCCTCGCCGGACGTAGCGTAGAAGTGTCCAATCATCATGTCCTGATTGGCAAGAGCCTGCGCGTCATGATCTTTGACGGCGAGGTTCCACATCTTCACCGCAGCAGCGTCACCGGCATCCAGAGGGATGGGATCAAAGGTCTGGGAAATAACGGGCTTCTTCATGGTGGTGAAGGTGTTGCCCAGGATGTCCTGTTTGCTCTCCTGACCCCAGTCCATCTCTTCGCTGGAATCCTCCACGCGCTTACCGATGGCGCTCCAAGTGGGAGCTTCCTTAGAGCCGGTATTCAGATACGCGATCAAAAGCTCGCGGTCAATGGTCTGACCTTCGGGCGTCGCAAAAGTTAAATCTGCCATTATACATTCACCTCGTAAATCAGTTTTAGCGGGACCATGTAGTCCTCGTATTGGTCGCTTGTCGCGCCGAGATACGATGCAAACGCAGAAGTCTCAACGCGGAGGGCGCGCCTGCCCTCTCCAATGTCCGGTCGCTGCATCTGCGCCCAGTCCGCAAATTTGTTCAGCACTTCAACCGCCTTCAAGCGTGTATCGTCACTCTTGCCGGGTGGTGCAATCTGGTAGTGGATTTCAAACGAATACTCCGCCTGATATCCACCGCAGATATACTTCTTGGTGATAACGGCCCCCTGAACGGAGGAAAGCGCCATCCCTACCGTTTTCGCCGCGAAATACTCGTATTTGATCAGATCCACATTCTCCGGGATACCGGGAAAGCGGTTTGCCCAAATCAGCATCAGGCGGTCAAGATCTGCTTTTTCGCTGCTGGATGCCAGCATCACAGGTTTTTCTTTAGAGATCATGCTTCACCGCCTTTTCTGCTACACGCACCCACTTTTTCATGTTCTGAGCCTTGGACGCCTCGAACCAATGGGAGCGGGTTCCCGGTCTGTGGAAAATCAAATCCTTTTCTGGCACTGCCGGAACCTTTGTAACGCCCTTCCGTGCATAAGAGCTTCCGGTCAGCGGGTCAACGTACAGTTTGCCGTAGTACAGATATCTGGCATACGGCCCTGGATAAACAACCGTGTTTCCCGTTACCCTTGTACGCGTCCTAAGAGAGCCTGTGAGCATAGGCACAAACGGAGCGGTATCTTTGGCGACCTGCACCGCCAGAACGTGTTCTGCGCGATCACAGCCCTTGGAAACAGCCTCTTTTACAGCGTCCATGCCGTCCGTCTGAACGGAAAATTTCAACGCCATATCACACGCCTCCGACCTGCCAGTGCTGCATATCAACGCTGCCGAAATCCTTTTCGTCAACCTTGGTCACGGTGTAGCAGTTGTCTTGAGCCAGCGCCACGGTTTCGTTATCCGTCACAAACTCGCCTTTGATGAAAAACGTTGTCCCGCCGTTGCCTTTGACAGAAAGCGTCCACAGGTCGGTTTTGTCCTCCGCTGCGTAAAACCGCTGCGGACCGGCATAGGTTTTTGCCTTGCCAGTAAAGCCGTCCACGGCTTCCACGTCAAACGGAATGTAGAGGTCAACCGCATCCGCTCCGGCAAGGCCGCTCTCGCGCACGTTAACCGCCTTAGACGCTTGCAGCATCACGCCACGAAGTACGGTCACATACAGCTTTTGCGTTTCCTGAAACGTCTCCTTGTCGGTTTCTTTGACAGGATTGTAGACCGTTACAGTGTGGGGAGCGTACATGATCCGCACCCCCTTCCTCGGTACAGCAAGCCAGTGTGGGCGAGATACTCCATGCAGGTCTCTGCGAGCAGCTTTCTTGCCCCATCCGTAGCGTTCAGCGCAGAAACGGCAGATTCGCCGCCGGTCGCCAGTGTGCGGGAATAACCGCCCACCGTTTCGCTTTTGACCTCTGCGTCATTAGCGGAAGCAGTCGTCAGGTTCTTCATCGCAAGCGCCTGCGCGGCTTCGATAACCGCGTACTTGTCAACCAGCGCACAGCAGCACATCTTTACCGCATCCAGATCCGCGTTGTCCTTGGCTCGGTTTTGCGTGAAATAATCGAGGAAGGAGCTGGCCCGGACAGCCAGACGCGGAAAATCCCCACTGCTTACAGTGCCCATATAGACACCGGAGTAGTATGTGTAATCAGCGTATGTCAATTGGGTCAGCTCCTTTCAAATTAGCCAGAAACAGTGACAGTGGCAGTGCCGGTCTTTGTGCCGTCCTGCTTGGACTTGGCGGTAACGGTAATACTGCCCTTGGTTTCGGTAGCGGAGACAGTCAGGACGCCCTCATCGCTGATTTTGCTCTTGGTTCCATCCTGAGACCATTCAACCTCGCCGTTGATGATGCCCTCACCGTCAACCTTGGCGGTAAACAGCTTGCTCTCGCCCTTCTTTACGGTGGCGGTAGCAGGGGACACAGCAACGGTGGAGATAGCACCGCCCTTGCCGTAAACGGAGAAGGGGAACGGGTTCACCTTTTCTGCGTTGTAAGCGTTGATGGGGTTTGCAATCTCCCAGCCAAGGCGCATGACAGCGCGCAGTGCGACCATATCGTTCTGCATGAGGTTGTAAACGATTTCCTTCGTGGCGGGGTCCTGGATAACGCCCTCGGTGAACACCTTGAAAGTCATATCCTGGCGGATGGCATAGACGAGCTGGCTCCAATCGCCGACGATCATCTGTGCTTGCGCAGGGTCGAACGCGCCGTTCATGGGGAAGTACATGTCCATGCCGTCGAGGCCGTAGCGGGTAGCGCCCTGCATATCGGTCTTGAAAATAGGCTGACCGGTGGTGTCTTTCAGCCCACGGAGCTTGCCGCGCATCTGAATAGCGGACATCACGCCGTTGGGATTGAAGCCGTCCAGCTCGACCTTGGAGATCAGACCACCCTCGTCCATGATGTCGGCGTAAATGTCAGAGCTGACAGGAACACCATTTCCCGCAGCAATAGCAGAGGGCACAATGCCATCACGCCAGGTGCTGGGCTTATTCTTGCCAAACAGCATAGCGCCGTCAATGACATTGCCGAAAGCCTCGGTCAGGCGGGGCTTGACCTCGCCCCAAATGTCATAGTCCGCATCATCGAGAGCAGCCTCGGGGATGGGGACGATAACAGCGATCTCCTCGGCGTACAGCTTCTTCTTGTCCCACGCCATCTTGGTGGTCTGCTTGAATGCCTCACCGGCGCCGCCGTCAGTGGCCTCGCCGTTGACGAAATACGCGGAGGGAAGCGCGTCGAGCACATTGATGGTCTGCGTCTTGCTGGACATATTCGCCAGTCTGCGGCCCATGCGCAGAACGGCAGATTCAGCGATAGCGCCCTGCATGATCTCGCGGGTTACGGGTTCCGGGATCAGGCCAGAAAGTGCGGAACGATCAATACTTGCCATATTGTTTTCTCCTTTTCGTTACTTGAGTGCGCCGCGAATCAGGTTGTTCATCGCGGCATTGGTGTCAGTTTTCTTTTCACCGCCGCCAACAGCAGCGGACCAGTCAATTTTTACGCCATCCTGAAACGCGGACGGATCGGCGCTGACTTGTTCCTCGTGCCATTTGTCAAACCCATCAAGCGCGCCGTCTTTGATCTCAAGATGCTTTGCTTTCAGGTCTGCCAAATACGCCTTCTCGGCAGCTTTAGAGCTAAACTTCACGCCTTTCTCAGAAAGCGTTTTACGGATAACGTCTGCGTAGTCATAATCGGCAATCTTGGACTTGTAGCCCTCGATCTCCTTTTTGAGTGCGTCCGTTTCCGCGTTGCCGTTTGCTAAAAACTGCTTGTTTTTTTCCACTTCCGCGTCCAGCTTGCTCTGAACAGTCGAAAGTGCCTTTGTGATTCGCCTGTCAAACTCCGCCTTGTAGGTGGGGTCAGCCAGTATTTCATCAAAAGTCCTAATTTCGTCTGCCATTTTTTTATTCTCCTTTATCCCACAGCGTCATTCCCCACTGCGTATTACAACAAAAGAGCCAACCACCGAGAAAACCTCAGTCGTTGGCTCCTATTGCCCTTTCCCGTGCCCAATTACGCGGGAGTTGAATATTTGATTGTTTTCTTAACCTCTAACACGATGTACCCGTCACCCTTGCGCCGGATCTCCGCATCATTGCCACGTTTAAGAATAGCTTCCACAGCGCGCATGATATCATCATTCATTGTCCGTCACCTCGGAAAACAGGAAATCATATTCACGTTGTAGGTCTCTAAGCTTTGAGTTGCACTCTTTCTCAAGTGCATATACCGCCAAATCAGATGGGTGGTCTCGTCCTTTCCAATCGGGGTATTTTGCCCGTTCTTCATCTACTTTAGCCCAGCATTCATGAAAAAGTGCATCGCATTTTGCCTTGTACTCATTAAAGAGTGGATGGTTTTCATTTATTTTTTTCTTTGCGTACATAGTCAACCTCCAGCTCTTTACTTAAAATCTTCATTACTTCGTGGTACTTATCAACGTCCGGGTTTATCTGCCCTTTCCACATCATCTCAAATACGTCCGTCCGTTCCAGTTCCTTAAAGCGATTGTACACCACATCGCGAGCCTTTTCAACGGTTTTAGCTGTTCGCCTCATAATGTATATAAATCGGTCATCAGACGCAATGGAAAGTTCTTCTTTACTGTCCATAAAGAACGCAACGTCTTCTGCACTAAAAGAGTAATGCGTTTTTTCACGTGGGTGATTGTGATACGAATATGACCCATTTAGGGTGCTCGGTATAGCAGACAAGTCTACAGATGCTGCTTCCCCGGAGACGCGCCAGACTTTGCCATCTTTCGTCACCGAGTAATTAACTTCGTAATCAAAATTAGCCAGTTCTTTCTCAGCATCGCTCAAAACTTTCATGGCTGCTGTTTTATCAGAAAAATCAACAGTCCCAACCAAAACCGGATCTCCCGGGGAAACGCTGTTGCCATTACCGGTGCTTTTTATGCTTTTTGAAATGGGAGTAGCATTATAGACGCGCATCCGCTCCGGTTGCTCCGGCAGGCCAGCTTCCGCGCTAAACGCCTTGTATTTAGCGTTTAACCGCCGTAGGCGTATGTTTACCGCAGTCTCATCTTCATGCAATCCTGCGGCCTTGTAGGCGGCTTTTTCGCGCTTTAGCTTTCTAACGGTCCGCTCAATGCGGCGCTGCATCTGGGTTGCCTCGTATGCCGTGTAATCCTTGCCATCAAACGTGCAGCCGTGGCCATCATCGATGTGTTCCAACTGTTCATCCGTGTAAGTGCGCTCGGACACGCCCTCAACCCACGGGAACCGCCTGTGGCGGCAGTTGGCCCCTTCCAGACCGTCAACAGCGCCCAGGCCACAAACGTCATAAATGCTCGGGTAAATGTCCCCAGTACGGACGCTGTAAACGCGGCCTTGCCAATCCTTATGCGATGACCACGGTGACGGTCCCGGCTTATCTCGTGCGCCAACATGAGCCGAAACTTCAAAATATGGTGTATCCAGATATTCTGCGGATTGCTCCGTATACTTAGCGCAGATTTGAGATACGCCGGTCATTACGGCTCTTCGCACAGCAACATCGACATGATCCCGATGACCGCTTTCGTAGTCAACCACTTTTAGACCGCTGTCCGCAAGTTCCTTCACAGCCGTTTTAATCGCCTGATTGTAGTTGATTGCACCGCTTTGCACCTGCAACGCTGCGCTGTCAAGTGCCCATTGGTACGCTTTGGCAGGTGGGAGCATTGTACGCCCAGCGTCCACTAGGAAGCCCATGGATGCGGTCAGATTGTGGAATGTATCAAGTGTCTGCGTCCTGATCGCCGCCACTTCCGCAGCGTCAACCAGCGTCTCAGGCTGGGTGATATGCGCAAGGTCAATCATATCGGTGTAATACTGTTGGTTCCTTGCAACCACATCGCCCAGCAGCTTGTCCAGCTTAGTTTTGCTGATGCCGGAAGTCTCGTGGATTGCTTTCTTGATTTCCTTTAGGTCGATGCCGTGGGACCGTAGCGCCCGAATGTCCTGCACCGTGACCTCGTTTAACTCATCCCGCAGTTTCAGCCGGGAGCATATCTCCGCCAGTAAGGTATCTTCAAGGCCGCGAAACAACTCAGCCATCTCTTCGGGGAGCGCATCCAGTAGCTCAGGAGTAAAAGGATAATTTTTCATGACTTTTTCATGACTTTTTCTTCCACTTAAAGGAATACCTAACGCCAGCAGCCTTTGCAAACTTGGCGTATGCGTTATTTGTCGCTTCCGCTTGTGCTCTTCTGCTTGCTTCTCTGGCTTCCTGCACGCTTTTATACTTTCCCGCCTTATAATCGGCCGATACCTTACTTGCCGCTTCCCTTACGGCGCGGCGCACGGCGTTGTGATTATATGCGAGTGTTTCATAAAATCCCTTGTTGTGAGGTCCTGATAATGTAAACGTTGCATCCCGGCTTTCAATTATGATTGCTTTTGCTCCTGATTTTTGCCACGTTTCAATATCTTTCAGGGACGGGACAGGGAGAACTCCCTCCGGGTGGTTGTGTAAAACAATATTCCCTTTATAGTCGGCATCTCCATATCCCGTATGTTGAGCTGTTCCTTGCTCCTTATAGAGCAAATCGCCCGATGGAGAGAAAATGAAAAGCTGTTCTTTTTTGAGGTTGGCAATTTTCGATCGGGTAGCATTTATTGATGCAAAACCAAAGCTCCCGCTTCCGCCCCTTCCGCCCATTTCGCTTTCCTCCGTTTCACAATATCGTCGTAATGCGGTTTTACCCGTATCACGTTCCAGTCACATTCTTCCGGCACTTTGCCGTAAAATATCACCCATTCCGGGGATAGCCGTTTCATCATTTCTTCGTAGCCGCGCAGAAACAGGCGTTTGCTTTCCTTGTTTTGCTGTGTGCCTACCGAGCTGACAGCCACCACACCGCCGACAGGCTCACCGTCAAAGCACCAATCATAGCTATGCTCGTCGCTCCATGAAATCGTTGGATAAACCGTCATGCCGTACATTTGCCAGTATGCCGCCAACCAATGCTTGCGGTAATGGTTGTATATCTGCATCGCCAGCGGCATATCCGTGTATGTGGAGAAGTCCGGCGCACACACCGCCGCAAACTGCAACAGTTTCGGAATGTACTTGTCCGGCGTGTTCCAATATCGAATGAATTGGTAATCGTCCACAAAGAAATGAACGATTTTGCTTGCCTGGTCTTTTGCTGTGTAATGGTAATTCACAGGGATAAATTCGCCATGCGGATATGCCTTGACCGGCTCGATCTGCGGAATGTCGTACTTTCCAACGCCGGGGAATGTGAACTTGTCGAGATTTTCAAAGTTAATCATACCGGACGCCATGTACCGCTGCGCTTGTTAGTTCTGCGGTATTTCTTGCCGTTTACCGTAACTTCCAACGCGCCGGACTTTTGCGCCGTTACAAAGGCATTGGAAAACGCCTTGTTTTCT
>ERZ1034984.2072-NODE-2072-length-16898-cov-12.935403_pt1 | contig 16898 bp, 13 predicted proteins | sample MGYA00520589_ERZ1034984 | MGnify/ENA primary metagenome ERZ1034984 (study PRJEB33766, sample SAMN09781790) | gut metagenome | biome: gut microbiome | host: Homo sapiens | place: Madagascar | study: EMG produced TPA metagenomics assembly of the PRJNA485056 data... | reverse complement strand
AGTACAAGTCGTTGAGCGTAGGAGCTCGGAAGATGCGCTTGTGGAAGGCACGGAAGATCCACTCGTCTTTCTTGTATGACAAGAGGAACATCGGGGTGAGCTTTTGCATCGCATCGGCTTGCGCCACGGTGTGGTCTTGTATGTGCGTGTAGAGCAACGCCACATTGGCCTCCCATCCCTTGTACGAACCAATGAGCGAGAGGAGCGACTTGGAGTCGATGCGATAAACGTAGTTGAAGCGATAGACATCGCAGTCGAGGTCGGACCATCGCAGGTCTGTACTCGCTGTCAGCGAGAGATAGGTACTGTTGTAAGAGCCAGCCACAGAGGCGTATAAGTCCTGTTGGGTGTAGTGATTGTTGCAGTACATAGCGGCAGCATTGGTCGATGGGTCCTGCAGATAATGCAGATAGTCGAACGCATACTTCATGTTGGCCTTCAGACCGAAACGGCTCCACAGTTTCTTGTACGAAGCCTGTGCGAAGAAGTTATGATCCCATTGCCGGTCGGTGGAGTCCCATTGGTCGGAGAGTCGTCTGACGACAGGACCTGGCAAGCCCCTTTCGGAGTTATAATAATAGGTGTGGACCGACAGTCCCCGATAGAAGCCTGCTGCCTCAAGCCGGTAGAAGGTGATGTCGGAATTGTGACGGCGCCCTATCGTGTCTTCCGAAGCCGACTGGAACCGGAACTTATAGTCGCCGTCGCTGTGCTGATATTCGCCATCTACAAAGAGCCAGTTCTTCAAGGCGAAATAGAGCTTGGCTTTCTGCAGTCCAAACGATCCCAGTCCGTACTCGCCCGTCAGCATAGTGCGGTCGGGACGACGGGTCTGCATATAGACCGTAGCCGCCGAGGCGTACTCGGAAGCCGACTGCAGACGCTCGTTCCTGTTGGCGTTGTATAGCGACACAGACTCCATGTTGGACAAAGAATACTTGCCCAAATCCACCTGTCCGTTCTGTGCGTTGGTGATACGAATGCCGTCGAGATACACGCCGACATGCTGCGATCCGAGCGACCGCACGTTGACGGTCTTCAGTCCGCCCAGTCCACCATAGTCTTTGATCTGCACGCCCGAGAAATATTTCAGGGCATCGGCCACGGAGGTGGTAGACAGGTTCTGCAGCATCTCGCCCTGGAGGGTCTGACTGGGTGTAAGGTAATGAGGGCGCTCGCCCACACACACCACCTCGTCGAGCGAGAGCGTGTCGCGATGAATCGTACCTACATTCTGCGCATGACAGGGCATCACACAGAGGCACAATAATCCTTTGCAGATTTTCTTCATCTTATCCTAAAAAACTTAATGGTTCTCCATCCCAAAACCTAACCCACGAGGCGGGATAGAATCATAGACAGAAAGCGTAAATACTTATGGTATGCTGATTGATACATACAGTGAGCACACACATTGTCTCTCTCTATGGCAACGGCAGGTCTTCTGGCTCGCGTCGTCAAACTCGTTCAAGCGGTCTTCCCGAAAAAATGTCAGTGACCATCATGCTTGCCCAATAAGACGCATACAGCAGCGGGACTGCTCAGGCTTCTCACCTGATTCCCTTTTCATCGCAACACCTCCTATTGCCTCAGCGGAACGAAGATAGTTGCGAACCAATTGCGGCTGCAAAGTTAAATAAAAAATATGAACCCGCCAAGGTTTCTTGTTTATTTTTGTTAAAAACTTTCATACATAATAAACCATTTACCCGAAATGTCATCTTTTTTTTAGTGTAAGTTGCGAGGGGACAAGAAGATAACTTCTCAAAAAACAGATATCAACAAATAATATATAAAGGATGAGAAAAGTAAAAACAATCACAAAGGCAATCGTAGGCTTGATGATAGCCTCAATGCCCTTCTCGGCAGAGGCACGTCAATGGAGTCTGAAAGACTGCATCGACTACGCCCTGGCCAACAACATCTCGTTGCAGAAAACACGTCTGCAGGCACAGAGTGCCCACGAAGACTATCTGCAGTCGAAGGCAGCCTTGTTGCCATCGCTCAGCGCTTCTACCAACCAGAATGTCAACTACACGCCATGGGTGGCCAACGGCATCTCTGGTGACGGATACTCCAAGGCTTCCATCGACAAGGTGTACTACAACGGCACGTACAGCGTGATGGGCAACTACACCCTTTACGACGGCGGCAAGCGACAGGCGCAGGTGAAGCTCAACAAACTGGTGGGCGAGGCTGCACAACTCGATTCTGCCACACAGGCAGCCAAACTGCAGGAGCAGATAGCCCAGCTCTACGTCCAGATACTTTACTCCACCGAGGCCATCAACGTGAACCAGGAGAGTTATCAGTCGAGCTTGGAGAACGAGAACCGTGGCAAGGAGATGGTAAAGATCGGCAAGATGTCGAAAGCCGACTTGGCTCAGCTCACCGCTCAGAGAGCACAGGATGAATACAACATTGTGGAGGCAAAGAACAATGTGAGAAACTACAAGCGACAACTCAAGGAACTGTTGCAGATAACCGACGAAGAGGCTTTCGACGTGGTGATGCCCAACACGACCGAGGCGATGGCGCTGGCTGAGATTCCTGCCCTGCAAAGTGTTTACACGGCTGCTCTCGACCGTCGACCCGAGATGAAGGTCTATCAGAACCAGTTGGCACAGAACGACCTGAACGTGAAGATAGCCAAGGCAGGCAAACTGCCAACCATCGGTTTGAATGCAGGCTTGTCTACGAGTACAACTTCCATGAATACAAACAGTTGGGGTTCACAGATAAAGAACAACTTCAATGTGGGCGGTGGCTTCAGCGTGAGCATTCCGCTCTTCGACAACCGACAGACAAAGACAGCTGTCAACAAGGCTTGCATCCAGCAACAGCAGATTCTTCTCGACATGAAGAACGAGCAGACACAACTCTACTCCACCATCGAGAACTACTGGCTGCAGGCCAACACCAACCAGAGCCAATACCAGGCTGCCAAAGTGAGCCGCGAGAGCGCACAGGAAAGCTACAACCTGCTGAGCGAGCAGTTCCGCTTAGGACTGAAGAACATCGTGGAACTTCGCACGGGCAAGGACAACTTGTTGCGTGCCCAGCAGAACGAGTTGCAGGCAAAATACCTCGCTATCCTCAACCTCGACATGCTGAAGTTCTATCAGCAAGGAAGAATCTTGTAAAGGTAAAAAAGTAAAAAAGGTAAAAAAGTAAAAACATTCAATATGAAAAAGCTGAAGATAAGCAAAGTTTGGATTGCCATGACAGTCGTGGTAATCATAGCCGTGGCTGCCTGGGCACTCTCAGGCGGAAAGGAAAAGGAAGAAATCAACTTCAAACAGGAGAAGGTGAGTCTGCAGACCCTGCAGAACAGCGTGACTGCCACAGGTACCATCGAGGCGGTGACAAGTGTCACCGTGGGTACACAGGTATCAGGTATTGTCAACAAACTCTACGTCGACTACAACAGCCAGGTGAAGAAAGGCCAGGTCATCGCCGAACTCGACAAGACCAACCTGCTGAGCGAGCTCAACACCGCCAAGGCCAACATGGCAAGCGCCCAGAGTCAGCTCATCTACCAGAGCGCCAACATGAAGCGCTATCAGACCCTCTATCAGAAAGGACTCGTCAGCGCCGACGACTATGAGAACGCCCTCCTCACCTATCGACAGGCCAAGGAGGAGGTGGCCACAGCCAAGGAACAGGTGCAACGTGCGCAGACCAACTTAGGCTACGCCACCATCACCTCGCCTATCGACGGAACCGTTATCTCGAAGAGTGTGGAGGAAGGTCAGACCGTGGCTGCCAGTTTCAACACTCCTGAGCTCTTCACCATCGCCAAAGACCTGACCAACATGCAGGTAGTAGCCGACGTGGACGAGGCTGACATAGGCGCTGTGAAGGAGGGCGACCGCGTTACCTTCACCGTCGACGCTTATCCCGACGACACCTTCGAGGGTACGGTGAAGCAGGTTCGTCTGCAGGCCACGACAACCAACAACGTGGTAACCTACGAGGTGGTGATCAGCGCACAGAATGCCGATCTGAAACTGAAACCGGGACTCACCGCCAATGTCACTATCTACACGCAGGAACGCACTGGCGTACTGGCTGTAGCCAACAAGGCGCTGCGCTTCACACCTACCAAGGAAACCGTAGGCAAAGACATGAAGATAGTTGACTGCAAGGGCAAGAACAAGGTATGGACCCTTGACGGCAAAACCCTTACCGCTCACCCAGTGAGCATCGGTCAGACCGACGGAATGCATACAGAGATAACAAAGGGACTGAAGGCCGGTCAGCAGATTGTGACCGAAATCGTGGTGAACACACCCGAGGACGACAGCGAGGACCAGCAGCAAAGCCAGGGACTGATAAGCGGACCGGGTCCAAGGGGAAAGAAGAAGTAAGGGTTTGCTGTCACTTCTCAATCCAGCGAAAGTTTATTCTCAACCCAGCGAAAGTTCAATAAAAGTACAATCATCATGTCAGAAAACATAGAAAACAAAGCCAGCCAAGACCAGAAGAAGGTCGTGATTGAGCTCGATAACGTAAGGCGCGACTTCCTCGTAGGCGACGAGACGGTTCATGCCCTCAAGGGCGTGAGCTTCAAGATCTACGAGGGCGAGTTTGTCACCATCATGGGTAAGTCGGGTTCGGGCAAGTCTACCCTGCTCAACCAGTTGGGTTGTCTCGACACCCCATCGAGTGGCGAATACTACCTCGACGGCGTGTCGGTACGCACCATGTCGCGTTCGGAGCGTGCCGTGCTGCGCAACCGCAAGATAGGTTTTATCTTTCAGAACTATAATCTCCTGCCCAAGACCACGAGCGTGGAGAATGTGGAACTGCCCCTGATGTACAACCCCTCGGTAACAGCCGAGGAGCGCAAGCAGAGGGCGATAGAGGCGCTGAAGGCCGTAGGATTGGGCGAACGTCTCTATCACAAGAGCAACCAGATGTCGGGTGGACAGATGCAGCGTGTGGCCATAGCCCGCGCCCTGGTCAACAACCCCGCCGTCATCCTTGCCGATGAGGCTACGGGCAACCTCGACACACGTACAAGTTTCGAGATTCTCGTGCTCTTCCAGAAGCTCTACGCTGAGGGACGTACCATCATCTTCGTGACCCACAACCCCGATATTGCCAACTATTCGAGCCGTAACATCGAGTTGCGCGACGGTCACATCATCAGCGACGAGTACAATCCGCACATCCTCTCTGCCGCCGAGGGTCTCGCTGCCCTGCCGGCGAATACGGATGAGTAATTTTTCAATATTAATGATTTAAAATGCGATGAATTATCAGAATCTATTCAAGATAGCCATCAGGGCGATCGCAGCCAACAAGATGCGGTCGTTTCTCACGGCTTTGGGTATCATTATAGGTATTGCTGCCGTCATCACCATGCTCGCTATCGGACAGGGCAGCAAGGCAAGCATCAAGGCCAACATCGCCGAGATGGGAAGCAATATGATCATGATTTCGCCGGGTGCCGACATGAGGGGCGGTGTGAGACAGGACGCCTCTGCCATGGAGACCCTCAAACAGGCTGACTATCAGACTATCAAGGACGAGTGCAACTACATCTCTGCCATCTCGCCTACCGTCAACAGCAGCGGTCAATGGATCAACGGCAACAACAATACGCAAAGTTCCATCTACGGTGTGAATCAGGACTACCTGAGCATCCGACAGCTCAAGGTGGCTGACGGTGAGATGTTTACCGACAACGACATCAAGGCAGCTGCCAAGGTGTGCATCCTGGGACAGACAGTGGTGGATTATCTCTTCCCCGACGGCAGCGACCCCGTGGGCAAGGTGGTGCGATTCAACAGCATCCCCTTCCGTGTGGTGGGTGTGCTGAAGAAGAAGGGCTACAACTCCATGGGCATGGACCAGGACGACCTGGTGCTGGCGCCCTACACCACCGTGATGAAACGCATCCTGGCCCAAACCTACTTGGGCGGTATCGTCTGCTCGGCGATTACCGAGGAAGCTTCGCAACCGGCTCAAGACCAGATAACGGAGATCCTGCGACGCAACCATAAGCTCAAGGACGCCACCGATACGACCGAGGCAGACGAGGACGATTTCAACATCCGTTCGCAGGAGGAGATTTCGAGCATGATGAACTCCACCATGTCGACCATCACCATCCTTCTTGGTTCTGTGGCAGGCATCTCGCTCCTCGTGGGCGGTATCGGCATCATGAACATCATGTATGTGAGTGTGACGGAGCGCACCCGTGAGATTGGTCTGCGCATGAGCGTGGGAGCACGTGGTGTCGACATCCTCAACCAGTTCCTCATCGAGGCCATCCTGCTGAGTGTGACGGGCGGTGTGATAGGTGTGCTGTTGGGAGTCAGTCTGTCGGTAGGACTGCAACAGTTCCTGCACGTAGCCACGCAGATAGAGCCCTGGAGCATCATCATGAGCTTTGCTGTTTGTACCTTCACAGGTGTCTTCTTCGGCTGGTATCCTGCCAAGAAAGCTGCCCGCCTCGACCCTATCGAAGCCATCAGATACGAATAAAAATCTCCCGCTATTCTGCACAATAATTTCCCAATCGGGACGTTATTGTTGCAGAAAAGAACAAAAAAACACTATAAAACATGATACTAAACTGTGTCGTTATTGACGATGACCCAGAGGCTCTGAACCAGATAACGAGCCACATCAAGCGAACACCAACCCTACAACTTATTGGTGCTTATACCAGTGCGCGGGAGGCTGTAAGAGACGTGAGGAACGGACATGTCGACGTGCTCTACCTCGCCATACAGATGCCCGAACTGAGCGGCATTGAGTTTGCCCGTCTCGTGCCCGAGAGTTGCCGTCTGGTCTTCACCACAGCCTACAAGGAGTATGCCTTCGACGGTATCAAGGCTGGAGCTGCCGACTATCTGCTCAAACCCATCAGCTTCGAAGACTTTCAGGAGTCGTACAAGCGAGTGAGGGCTACCTTTGACGAATACCAGTTGCAGGACCCGATAGAGCGCGACCGCTGCTTAGTAGCCAGGGTTGAGAATAAGTTTGTCCGCATCGACCTCGACGATATTCTCTACATCGAGAGCATGAACGACTATGTGCGTTTCCATCTCACACAGGGCCGTAAGGTCACGACCTTCTCCAACCTCAAGCGACTGGAGAGCCGTCTGCCCCGCCAGCAGTTCAAGCGCATCCACCGTTCGTTCATCGCCAACCTCTGCCGCATGGACTCCATCGGTCACATGCGCATCTATTATGGCGAGACCAGCATCCCTATCTCCGATTCCTACAAGGATGCTGTCTACCAGTTCGTCAACTCGCATTTAGCATAAGGGAAGGAAATTTTTTGGGGGAAATTTGATGAGAAGATTAAAAGTTTAGTGAATTATCGTTCTCTTTGGTTACAGGAATTTATTGTAAAACCAAGTTGTCTGAACTATTTTAGCAAGAAAACTCTGTAAAAACTTGGAACATAATAAATAATATTGTATATTTGTGGCAAAAATGAAAAGACAATGAAGACAACAAACGATTATATTACTATACTTCGCAAATACCTCAGCACCAAAGCGGATGCTTATGGCATTACAAAGATTGGTATCTTTGGGTCTGTGGCAAGAAATGAACAGACAGAAGACAGCGACGTTGATGTTTGTGTCGAAATGAAAAAGCCGGACTTATTTATATTAGTTCACATCAAAGAAGAACTGCAAGAACTTTTTGGTAAGCCAGTAGATATTGTTAGATTACGCAACAATATGAACCCAATGCTTTTAAAGCAAATTAAAAGAGACGGAATCTATGCATGACGAAGAACTCTTATACTATTCACTCAAACGAATAGCTTCAACTATAGAAAGAATCATCAACAACTCCAAATCTATTCCGTGATATTATTGCTCACCACTATTTTGACATAGATGAATCTATTGTCTATGATGTAGTCAAAAACAAACTCCCGGGAATGTTAGAAACTGAAGTTTCGCAAGTTTTGCCCCACACGCCCTGAAGGGGCAGAAACTCTTAGCCCAGGGCATCGCCCTGGGTTATTACGGATGATAGCCTGTCGCCCTGTAAGGGCAAAAGCTTTAAAACTCCTAACAATTTATAAGGCTTTTGCCCTTACAGGACGCCTTTCTGATTGTCATTGTACCCAGGGCGATGCCCTGGGCTAAGAGCTTTTGGGCCTTCAGCCCGTACTTAAACCACTTGCGAAACTTGAGTTAGAAACAATTAATAAGATAATAGAAGAAATATAAAACATATGTCTTAACTCCCGAAGGAAATTCCTCCAGAAAAGCCTTCCTTTCAGAAAGGAAATATTTCTTCGGGAGAGTGAACGAAAGTTGTGGCGCCATGATCCACGAGGAAATCTTTGTCACGGAAACCCCATAACACGCTGATACAAGGCATTTGGCAGTTGCGGGCAGTCATGATGTCGACGTCGCTGTCGCCAATGTACACTGCGCCAACCCTGTCGGCACCCAACTGGCGCAGGGCTTCCTCTACCGTGTCGGGCGCAGGCTTCTTCCTGATGTTCTCACGCTCTCCTATCGCCACATCCACCAGGTCGCCAAAGAAATGACGGCAGAGCGCCTGCGTGGCTGCATAGAACTTGTTGCTCACCACAGCCACTTTCTTGTTTCTCTCCTTCAGTCTGCTCAACAGATCCATGATGCCGGGATAAGGCTTGGTGGTGTCGAGGTTGTGCTCCATATAATGCTTTCTGAAGTCGGCATAGGTCTTGTCGAAGAGCGGATTGCTGTCGCCCTGAGGAATGGCACGCTCCATGAGTTTGCGCACACCGTTGCCCACAAATCTCCTGACGTCGTCGACAGAGTGCTCCTCCATCCCGTTGGTGCGAAGGGCGTAGTTGCAGCTCGCAGCCAGGTCGTCGAGTGTGGAGAGCAACGTGCCGTCCAGGTCGAAGACATACGTATCATATTCCCTTATTCCTTCTTTATAATCCTTTGTTTCCATCATTTTTCCGTTATTGAACTTTGCAAAGTTACGTCAATCTTGCCGAAATAATAAGGAATTAACCTATTTTTACCTATACTTGAATAATATAAGCCCAATAATTTTGTCAATTCCACGAATAAATGTACTTTTGCAGCGAAATTCATGCACAAAAACAAAACACAAAAATGAAGAAAAAACAAAGCAAGACCGCTTACAAATTTTATTTCTATGGCGCCTTGGTGTGCCTCGTGGCGGTAATCGTCATTACTTATATCTATGGCTTTTCCTCATTCTCGAAAAGCAAGAAGACAGAATATGTCTATATTGACGAAGACGACAATATAGACTCCGTTTATCATAAGCTCGCGCCGATAGCCCGCGCCATCCCGATGCAGGCTTTCCGCACCCTTACCCATCACTCCGAATACGCCGAGCATATTCGCACGGGTCGCTATGCCATCCATCCCGGTGACGGTTCGCTCAAGACATGGCGCCACCTGAAGAACGGACTCCAGGAACCCGTCAACCTGACCGTTCCATCGGTCCGGACACTCGACAAACTCGCAGCTGAGTTGGGACGCAAACTGATGCTCGACAGCGCTACCATCTGCCATGCCCTTACCGACGAGGCCACCTGCGAGAAGTATGGCTACGACACGGCTACCATCGCCTGTATGTTTATCCCCAACACCTACGACATCTACTGGAACGTGTCGCTCGACAAACTGCTCAGTCGCATGAAGAAGGAGTCGGACAAGTTCTGGAACTTTGAGCGCACACAGAAAGCGAAGAACATGAACCTCACCCCGCAGCAGGTCATCACCCTGGCAAGTATCGTGGACGAGGAGACAGCCAACGACGGTGAGAAACCGATGATTGCGGGCATGTACTACAACCGTCTGATGCTTCGCAATGCTGAATATCCCGAGGGAATGCCTCTTCAGGCTGATCCTACCATCAAGTTCGCCTGGAAGCGTTTCGAGCTGAAGCGCATCTACAACAACCTGCTCAGCATCCGTAGCCCCTACAACACCTATCGCAACCCAGGACTGCCTCCAGGGCCTATCCGCATCCCTACTGTTGCCGGCATCGATGCCGTGCTCAACCACATCCACCACGACTATCTCTACATGTGTGCGAAGGAGGATTTCAGCGGCACCCACAACTTTGCCCGCACTTACTCCGAGCACCTCGACAACGCTGCCAAATACTCAAAGGCACTCAACGAGAGAGGAATCAAATAATGTGTCACTCGATAGATTCTGATGAATAAAACATTGAGGGTGTGTCACAAGTCTAAATAATGGCAGCTGAGGACGGGCTGAAAGCCCAAAAGCTCTTAGCCCAGGGCAGCGCCCTGGGTAATGTTGGCAAGATCAAGGTCGCCCTGAAAGGGCAAAAGCTTTGAAATTGAAAGCTTTTGCCCTTTCAGGGCGACTTTGTTGTATCTATTCTAAAACCCAGGGCGCTGCCCTGGGCTAAGAGCTTCTGCCCTTTCAGGGCGTATGGGATGTAGCTTATGACACACCCTCATATTTTTTTTACGGCAGTCAATGTTTTTTTATGCCGTACACTCATAGTCGTGAGATTTGCCTCATTACCGAGATTATCTCACTACGACCTTCTGTGCGTGTGTTTGTTTACCATCCGAAATTCGGAGGATATAGACACCTTTGTTTTGGCCAGCAGCCGAGATAGTGACGGTATTACCTGCCTGGCTGGCAGATGCCACGAGATGTCCCTGAGAACTATAGAGCGCAGCCGACATAGCCACAGCACCGGCAGTATACGCCTCGAATGTATAATCATTGAGAGCACGAATCATGAAGTCCTTTCCCTTCTCTATCGTGTCAAGCCCCGAAGCCTTGTTGTCGAGGATGAGTTTCAATCCCTTGTAGGCATCCACCTTTCCGCTGCCAGCCTGGTTGCCATCCCCCGCCTTGGTATAATGATTATTGGTAGTACAGAAGTCGTCAGAGAGAGCTGTCTTCTGAGCAATCTCCCTAATCTGCGTATGTGTCAGCGTAGGATCGGCCTCAAGCCAAAGGGCACAAACACCACTCATATAAGGCGTAGCCATGGATGTACCACTCATCTGTCCGAACTCATACATAGTACCAGCCACAGTCTCCTGTCGCATAACATCCTCCTCATAGTTCTCTGTATATCGGCTGTAGCTCGACTGCACAAACAGTCCAGGAGCACACACATGAGGAAACTCTCTACCGTCAGCCAGTTTGCCATAGCTTGAGAAGAAAGCGATGTCACCCACCTTGTTTCCATAACTCACACTACCAAAGTTCTCTTTCACGCCATAAGTGCTTCCATCTATCGCCTTGTAACTCTTCACCGTGTTATAGGCCCCCACAACGATCGGTTCTGTACCACAGGCTATACTGTTGATGGTGCCGTTGTGAGTAATGTCTTTGTCGCATCCAGACACCTCGGTGTCAAACCACGTGGTACTCTCTAAGTAACTGGTGACGATCTGTCCCTCCTTGGCTCTTACTACATATCCTAAGGCATAATTATCCTTGATGAAAGTAATGTCAGAGATGTTGAGGAAATAACCTTTCATGCCATTACCAATATCCTCGGCTGCTACAGAAACCGAACCTTTGAAATATTTATTTTTATATGTATCTTTTCTACCATTAGGATATGTACTGTTTACAAAATGCCAAGTATTAGAATTGGTGATATTACCCGTATTGACATTGTAGAGCACGACATCGATTTCCACCTGCTTCTCGGGTTGAGTCACAGTGAAATAGTTGTAGATATCAGTCACATCCATCACGCCATCGGCATCAAGATCTGTAACATAAGCTGCTTTCATCGCCTCACCAGTTGCACCAGTAAAGGTGCGTCGCTGCACGATGTCGTAGTCGGCCTCATTGCCCGCAGCAATACAGTTCACCACATCATATTTCTTGATAAACTCATCCATTAAAGCCACCTCAGGGTCAGTCGTATCATGTGATCCCGCATTAGCACCATACGACATGTTCACCACCAAACGCTTTCCGCCATTTTCCTTACACCAATTCACCATTTTGTCAAACATCTCATAGTCTGACTCATAGTAAGGAATGGGGCCCATCAAGAGGTCGGCCTCGGGTGCCACACCTTTTATCTGGAAGGAACTTCCCTGATAGTTGCCAGCCGCCATACCACTCACGTGCGTGGCGTGCGTCTCCTCCTTGTCGTCTGTCTGATAAGCTGCAATCTGTTCGGGCGCAGTGAGATAAGTCAGATTGTCACCCTCTTTAGCCGCATAGCCTATCATCTTGAAACGACTCTTACCCTGAGCATCTAGAAACATGATGTGATTGGGGTCGAAACCACCATCGAGCACGCCAATGGCTACGCCTTTACCCGTGTAAGGCTGCGTCAGCCCAGTGCCCAAGTGTATCTTGTCTACTCCTGTCGAAGCATGCGCCTTACTGAGGAGCATACGCTTTCTGCGCTTGGCAAAGCTGATGGTCACTACGTCGCTACGTTCAGCCAGTTGCTCCAGCTGCGCCAGAGGCATGGAGACGATGGCGAAATGATTGACCACTGATGTCACCGTGATGCCGTCGTCAGCCAAGATGGCAGCATCTGTTCCTGGTGTCATCTTGACGATGGCACGCAGCGTGCGATTGTCCATTTGTTTTTGGAGCGCCTTCAACTTGCTGCCTGTTGCCTTACTTTGTGCCACAGCTTTTTCTTCCTGTGTCTGCAACTTAGCAAGTTCTATCTTGCTCATCGCATTAATCTTGCTGTTCTTCTTCAGCTGTTCATAATCGATAGCCATAGCTCCCTGTGCTAAGAGTACGGCGCAAATGAGTAAGTAAATTTTCTTCATACGATAATTATTAATTATTAGCACTAAACCTCTGTGCCCCCATAGTACGTAAATACGTTAACATAGGAAAGGCCATTAAAGATTGCAAATATATGCATTCTTATTTAAAATTCATAATCTTTTCTGTGAAAAAACAATAAGATTTGAATTTTAAAAGGTCTATAAGTCACAATCACAAGTGGCTTATAGACCTATTTTATTTGCTTAAATTATGTTCAGTTCAACTTTCAGCCCTTTGAGAATGCTGCATTATTCTTTTTTCAAACTACTTAAAAATCAGATAGTTTCTGATGTAGCTGAAGATGGCCCATATTGATACGAAGATTGCAACGAACATCAAGATGATAAGACCTATCGCCAGGAACACGAGATGCTGAGTGTGATCCTTGTCGACATCCTTTGAACCATCAGTATATTTGGTAATTGTCGTAACAGTCTGTGCGCTACCGATGAATGCAAACACGCCTGCTATCAGACCTCCGAAGAAACTCTTGTTGTCCTTGCCTTTAATCGCAATCTTATTGAGCATAAAGGTAGGTGTAAGGCTTGCCATATAGTATATACCTAAGCTGACAATGAAGAAAGGCATCACGGAGATAGAGCCTGCGAAATAGGCCATCAATCCTGAAACAACAAGAGTCAATACGATGAGTTTTATAGAGCCGTTGAACTGACGTTTCCAATTTGCCTCCAACACCTCGATACTTTCGTTGATACGATTGATCACATCCTCGTCGGTAGGTTTCAAATTGATGGCCTCCATCAGGTATCTTTCAGCATCGTCCATATTTTCTTTAGATATAGGCAAGAATTGGTCTTGCTCGTAAGTCCATCCGTCTGTCATCTTTTCTAAGCAACTGATGATACGCATGTCGTCTGCATTGGTCGAGTTCTCCGGCAGTCCGGCTTCTTTGCGTGCTGCTATCATGTCGGCTTGTGTATAACCTTCCACCTTATATGGGCGGCGACGTATGAACAACTCGAATACCATGTGGCCTATCATGGCGACATACAGTATTCCAAACACAATCATCATTAAGGTTTCTTTCCAATCGCTGCCTCCATGACTATTGCTGCCGTCACTCTGTACGTCAGTTTCTGCGAATATTGAGTCCGACCCGTCATACACAGGTCCGTCAGGGTCACCTTCTTCTATAGTCTCAGCCTGTTCATTTTCAGCTGTAAGTTTGAAATCTGATCCTTCTTCATTTCTCAGCTGCTCCAGAGTCAGTTCATGATCCATTACTGTTCCGTCAAGACCTTTAAGTGCCGCATTATCGGTTTCTTCGATAACACTGATTGTCAATTGGTTATTCTTATAATTTAACCTCAGTGGAATCTTAGGTTCTTGCTCATTAATAACCGACTGAAGTGTAATTTCCAAATAGTCATCATTGTCTACCAATCCCGCGATAAGATACCCGTTGTCTTGCCCATCCTCTAATTGTCCGATGACTAAATATCCAAAAAGCAAGGTATATGCGCTGAAGGCATATATGGATCATACTTCTCGCTGCTATCGTCTACGACGTAAAGTTCCAGGTTTTTGTCGGTACTTCCAACCCATTTACCATACAAATCGCTTCCGGCAAAAGCAAGTTTAGAAACCAGCACCATGGCTGCAATGAACAGAAAACGCAACAAACTGGTGTTTGCGTTAATAATAGTTTTTTTTATCATTCGTGTTAGGTTTAATAGATTTGGTCTGCAGGCCTCAGACAAACCGTTATTCTTTCGTTTACTTATACTTACATATAACAAAAACGAGGGCCTTCAATTCAGGTCAATGCCATTTATCTAAAGTTGTGCGAACATTTCATCAAGACAATCAACCACGAAATGACGTTTTTATCATCATGTAAGTGTCTTTCCCAAAATAACAGATAATAGTTTTAAAAACATATACTATTGGTAGACACTGCAAAAATAAGATTATTTTTTTATATCTTTTCTCTACATACTATTAATTAATGTTAATCCAATCAAAAAACAGATGCACCATTCAGTTCCCCACCATAGGGCATTCTCTATGCGGGTCGACAAAAAAAGGCAGTTGCAAGCACCATAGCCTGCAACTGCCTTTCGTATTTTGTAAAATTAATAACTTATTTTAGTCCCATATTACTCACCGAGATGCATCTTTTTGTTGATTACTACAATCTCAGCAAATGTGATAGCTAAAACTACCAATGTCATTCCAAAAATCATCATAATTGTTACCCTTTCTTTACTTTAATTATCGTTATTCAATCTTTTCAAGTGCAAAGGTAATACCTTTTTGTGTTCGCACACAACATTTCTGTCTTTTTCTTCTTAAAAGGCTTGAAAAATTGATTTCTGTCAATTACTTCCCCTCTGAAATGCCAAAATGACACGTGTCACTCCTCCCTGTTCTGCCTCTCTGACAATATCATCCGAATCAATTCCTCATTGGCCTCATTGTCAATACTTGCATCCTTCACTTCGGTGGCATAATCAAGCATATTGGAACACTCGCCAGTGATATCCACTCCCATCACTCTCTCGTGAGCATAGATGATACGCAGAACAGCCTGCAGCTCCATAAGGGTCATGTCGCCATTGCTCCAGTTGGTGACGGCATCATCAGTCCTCAGCACATCCTTGTCGATAGAGATATATACGGGTTCATGTATCAGTTTACCAGCCCTGGAGGGCCAAGCCTGATGATGGTCGATTTCCGACTCACTGTAGAACAGCACCTTACTCCTAAGTGCAGCCGGTATTTGAGACATGAGTTCGTCGGATACGCCAACGAGGATGATGTGTCTCACAAAAGGATTGGACTTTAAGACATCCGTCACCCAACCGCCACACGAAACCAAGCCTTCCCATTGAGGCTGTTGCATATCCGGGTGATGATCAAAGACTATCAGAGAGAAAGGTTCCTGCAGCCGTGACACCCAGTATTCGGTAAGATAATGGAAATCTCCTGAGTCCAGGAAATGAATAGCTTTAGAAGGGTATGGGGCCAACCTGCGATGAAGTTTCTCCCTGCCATCCTCATCACAATAGCAGTCCACTCCTTTCAGGTCCTTACAATCTACACGGATGATATTACGACTTGAAGCAAACGCCTCAAAATCATATACTCCCGAAAAATCTAAAACTATAATAGGTAACTTGTTCACAATTATAATATGATTAACTGATGGTTATTGTTATCTAAACTTCGGAGCAAAGAAACCTTTCAGTCTTGCGAATCTATCATCTACATTTCCGCTTTCAGCTGCTGTATCATTTCTGCCGACAGCCCCGTTATTTCCATCACAGTCGTTTCATCCATGCCCTTTGTCAGCATCTTCTTGGCAATCTCAAGGCTTTTCTTTTCCATTCCTTTTTCCATTCCTTTTTCCATTCCTTCAGCAATACCTTCACGCTTGGCGGTGTCTACGGAATTCTTGATGTCGCGATACGCTATCTTGCTGGCTTCGTACTCCCTCAATTCCTGCGGAGTAAACTTGGCAATCTCGGCTTCCTCGAAGAGGCGGTCAAAGACCTTGTCGCATAACTCCTTAGGACGCTGGGTAAGCTTGTAGAGATTCTTCAGCGCATAGAGCCACTTGTCGTAAAGCGTCTCCAGTTCCTCCAGCGATTTGTTAAACTTGGCTATTTCTACATAGATGAACTCCAGCTTGTCGTAAAACACTTTATGAGTGGCGGTATCGCACAGCTGTACACTATGGCGGATTTTTTCCTTTTCGAAGGCTTCCTCGTTCATGTCGAAGTTGAGCAGGGCAACGGTATATACATAGTTGAGTTTGAAGTCCCAATCCTTCCCCTTTGGTGCCTGCTCACGGATAGGGAATGTGGAATAGAACAGGGAGCGGTCCTTGAAATATGCCTGATAGGCATTCTGCATTTCTACGATGAACTTCTCGCCGTTTTCGCCCTCGCAGTATACGTCGAAGATGGCTTTGCGGTCTGTGTAGACGTCTCCCACATGCTCAGGGTTGAGATACGAAACGTCCTTCACAACCTGTTTGCCATCAAACAAGCTGTTGAGAAAACAAATCAGCAAATCCTTGTTTATTGCTGTTCCAAAAATTCGCTTGAAGCCGAAGTCGGTCAGCAAGCTGATATATCTTTCTTCTACCTGTCTCATACGCATTTTTTT
>ERZ1034984.2066-NODE-2066-length-16934-cov-26.192843_pt1 | contig 16934 bp, 11 predicted proteins | sample MGYA00520589_ERZ1034984 | MGnify/ENA primary metagenome ERZ1034984 (study PRJEB33766, sample SAMN09781790) | gut metagenome | biome: gut microbiome | host: Homo sapiens | place: Madagascar | study: EMG produced TPA metagenomics assembly of the PRJNA485056 data... | reverse complement strand
GGGGGCTTCGCTCACTACGTTCGGCTTCGTCACTACCGTTCCTCGTTACTTGCCAGAGGCAAGTAATTCCCTCACATTCGTTCGCGGCGCTTGCCGCGCTTGTTGTGCGCTGCGTAAGTGGTTATGCAGACCAACCTTTGCTTTGCCTGTACTGGCTGCCCGCACGCCCCCGGAGGGCATTGGCGTGCGCACCCGGCAGCGGCACCTTGCCGCCCCGGCAGCGGCACCTTGCCGCAACGCCCGCGCGGCCCCGAAGGGCGTGGAGCGCGCCTGACGACCATATCTTACCGCAGAAAATTTGCTAATTCGCCGATACCGCTGTATATTGGTTACAGAGTAACTTATAGAGGAGAATATGAACCATGACTGAAATTAAAAATCCGAAAATCCTGATTTCCACCAATCTTCTGGGCGGCCACTCGTGGCTGTTCATCGTCGTGCAGGCGTTGATTTCCATCCTGCTGGGCGTGATCTTTTTGTTTCATCCGGCCTGGATCATGATCGTGTTGGCGCTGGCGCTGGGCATCATGCTGCTCGGCAGCGGCATCCAACAGTTTGCGCTGATGGTCCTGACCAAAAAGTTTTCATTTCTGATCCTGCTTTACGGCCTCCTGCTCCTGCTGGCGGGGCTGTTTCTGGTAGCCAACCCGTTTCTCGGCAGTCTGGATTTGCTGCTGATTCTCGGAATCTGGTTCATCTTTCACGCAATCGAGCTTTTCGTCGGAGCCGCCCGGGCCAAAACGGTGGCGAGATCCATCCGGACTATGGCGATGGTGAACGGAATCCTCAGTTTTCTCTGCGGATTTTTCATCACTCTCTTTCCACTGGCCGGAATCATGTGGATCAATCTTGTGTTCGCATTCTATCTGATCCTGTACGGCGTGATGACGCTGGCGGTCGGCTTCAAGTTGCGCAGCATTTCACGTTGAACGGTCAATTCAGCGAGACCATCACCAGTCCGGCGATCACCAGTCCGATTCCGATCAGCTTGACCGGCGCGTGACTCTCTTTCAGGATGAAAATTCCGGCCAGCACGCCGAGCGGCAGGCTCATCTGCCGGAATGCCTGAATAAAGCTCACATTCGTGACATGCCCCATCGCCAGCAGGATCAGGATATAGCAGCCCGACGCGAAAATGCCCGCGAGCGACGGATAAGCCGACTTCAGGAAAAGCCTGCGGAATTCCGCGCGTTCCCGGCGGCGGCGCGCCACGTACCAGCCCAGCCCGATGGCCAGCATCGTTTCGATGCCGAACAGATACGCGCCGCAGCCGACCAGCGCCGAATCCCGCGCCGCCTCGCGGAACAGCGGGAGCGCCATGCTGTCCAGCACCGTATATCCGGTGGTCCCGGCGGCGGCGAGCAGGATCGCGCCGATGGCCGGATTCAGGTAGCTTTTCAGGCTGAACTCCTGCAAGGAACGCAGCGGCATCAGCAGACATCCCGCCGATACCACCACCATTCCGGCCAGCGCGGCGGCCCCCGGAATCCGGCCGATCCCGAATACGATCGTAACCGCCGCCACCATCAGCACCGGCAGCGCGCGCGCCAGCGGATACGCCATTGAAATATCGCACTTGCTGTACGCCTTGAACAATCCCAGCACATACAGCACCTCGCAGACGCCGCTGCCGATCCAGTACAGCCAGAAGGAGAACGGCAGTTTTCCGGCATCCAGTCCACTGAACAGGAAGAACGGCAGCCAGATCGTCGCGGAAGTCATCGACATCACCAGATAAAACGCCGCCGAAGGGCGGCCGCTCTTGCTCAGAAAGTTCCAGCCGGCGTGCAGAAATACCGACACCAGCACCAGAAAAAACGCGGTCCAGCTCATCGGAAACAACTCTCCCGGTAAGCCGCGACACTCCCGGCCAGCATTTTGAGCGCCTCCACGGCCCGGTTGCTTCCGGCCAGCGCCTCGCTCATCAGCGCCCCTTCGGTACGGCAAAGCGCCTTATGGCGCGGGAAATAGCTCTCCAGCAGAAAACTGATGTATTTGACCATGCGGAACTCCCCGAACACGCGCGGAATGCCGCCCTCCACATGTTCGACCGCGCAGCAGAAGCCGTTCCTGACCGCCTCGACCAGATCCTCCAGCCGGTCCGACTTCGCCAGCACGACGGTGTAGTACCAGCCGAACAGCGCGCCGGTGTCGGTTCCGTGCGAATCGCTGAGGCCGACTACCGGAAATGCATTCCCTCCGGCCCGTTCCTCGTCATAGCGGGCGATCTGAAAGTTGTTGGAACGCCACTGATGTTTGTAGAAGCCGCCGATCAGCTCCAGCGCATCGAACTTCCGGCGGTTCAGGATCGCGGTGGTGATTCCCTCGTTGATCACATAGGCTTCGTTCTGCCAGTAGGGATGGCAGAACACCGCCAGCCCTCCCCCTTCGCGGATGCGGTCGAACACCCACTCGCTCGCCGCCACCGCGAACCGGTCGCGCACCTCCGGCCCCAGCGTCTCCACGATTGCGGCGACCTCCCGCCGGTAACGTTCCTCTCCACTGCGAGCCAGTTCGTTCACGCTGAACGAGCCGCCGAAATTGATGATGTGCACCGGATTGTCCGGGGAGTGCACCTCCTCGCCGGGAAACAGCTTCAGGTCGGTCGGCAGTTCGCTCCAGACCCGGATCGCCTGCAGCGACGGCGCGTAACGGTGATGGTCGGTCACGGCGATGAAATCGAAGCCTTCCTCGCGGTTGCGGGCGGCGACATATTCCGGCGCCTCGCGTCCGTCCGAACACCAGCTGTGCATGTGGAAATCCCCCTTGAACGGACGGCGCTCATAGAAATCGGCGCGGAGCGAATAGACGTTGAAACGCAGCGTTTCACGCGCCCAGAGCGCCCACTCCTCCGCCTCACGGTTGCCGGGTTCGGTCAGTTCCAGCGTCAGGTTGTACTCCTGCTCCCCGGTGAAATTCGCCCGGATGCGCAGTGCGCCGTCGGCATCCAGCTCCCAGCCGCGCAGCGGCTCCGGCCCGCCTTCGCGCACGCCGTCGTCGAGCGGAATCACCCGGACTTTGATCCGGTCCGCCGGCGGGAATTTCGCGTGGGTGAAGCGCGGCCGGATCGTGACCGTGCTCTCCCGGTCTGCCGGAACCATTCTCGGAGTCACATCGTAATAATTCCAGTATTCGTACATTTTCCCGTTCCCTTCGATATTGAAATTGCGCTTGCGTATAGTATATTCCCGAAAGAAACGAAAACAACCGGAATAGAAAAAATAATCGATGTCGGAAAGTTACGACATCGATTCAAAGCACGATTTCATGGAACATTCAGCAATCAGCGACACTGAATGCCCCCGAAACGCCCGGCCGGAAGTCCTCACTTCCGGACCAGTTCATAGAGCATGGTCTGGCCGAACGGGTTGAAAATGTTCAATTCAGCAGAGGTGCGTCCGTCGCGGAACGTGAGGGGAATCGACGCCAGCCGCCGTCCTGCGGTATCCAGCGCATAGAGCTCCGTCCCCTCCCCGGCCGGGAAAGAAACCTCCGCCGTTCCGGCCGCCGCCATGTGGGGCAGTTGTCCCCAGCGTTCGATGAGGGTCATCTCCGGCGAAGAGAATTTCGCCTTGAACGCCTGCGTGTCGGTCAGGTGGAAAAGGAGAATCCGCCGGGAGTCCGCCAACGGCCGTCCATCCCGGGCGAGTGCGGCGAAAACGCCCCTGCCCTTCCGATTCTTCACCCGGAAGAATTCACCATCTCCGTTCTCTCCGGCTGGCAGGACAAACGCTTCGCACTCCGGCGTCAGCACGGAAAAAGTCTGTTTCCGGGTATTGGAGAAAATCTGACCGTTGGCGGCATTGAGTTTGCCGGATTCCGGGTCGATCAGTTCATCCGGGACGACATGCAGCGATTTGAGTTCCGCCAGATAGTCGGGGAGCCTCTTCCGCGCATCCAGCACCGGCAGTTTTCCGCGATATTCGGGAAAGTTGTCGCCAGTGTCGATCAGCGCGACCGTATCGGGGGGCAGATTTTTCATGGGATCGTCCGTGCCGTTTCCGACGATACCGCCCAGCCGCACCACCCGGCCGAGACGGTTCAGCGGCATCGAATACTCCAGCCCGGCAATCAGGCCGTCCGCACCGCCGATCACCGTGACAAGCGCCGCCGGAGCCGGGCGGACGGAACCGGAGCGGAACAGCGCCGCCCCCAGCTGATTCGACAAAGCCTTGACGCAGTCTGTGGAAATATTGAAATGGTTGGCGACAAGTTCTTTCGTAATATCTCCATTCCAATGCGACCAGGCGAACTGGCAAAGCATGTCCCACCCCTGAAGCCCGGCATAGGAGGCCATCAGCAGCGGCCCCTCGGCCCGGAAGACATTCGGTTTGCAGAAGTCGAACTCCGAAACGCTGAACGGTTTGCCGTAAAGCCGCGTCAGAAAGATTTCGTCGGGCGACGTGCCGCGGCTGATCGCCGAACGTTGACTGCATGTTGACGGTACATCGTAAGTGCCGGAGGGACCTGCCCAGTAGACGTGATTATCCACGAAATCATATTCGCTGCGCATCACCGAAAGCATCGGTCCGGTAAGCATGTTCGAGTCCGCCAGAATGCAGTTCACCCCAAGTTCGCGGATGAATCTGACCATCTGCCGGGAGCGGCGGCGATAGGTGTCGAGCAGAAAGGCGCTGAAAAGCCGCTGCTGTCCGGAGCGTTCCTCCGGTTCCCGGAGTTTTTTCGCGGCTAGCCATTCGAGAAACGCTTTCCGGTAGCACTCTTTCACCAGCGGCGAAGCGTTGGCCGTTTTGTCGATATTGCCCTCGTTGATGATATTGAGCGAAATCAGCACGGGATCGTCCTTCAGCGCCAGCCCGGTATAGGGGTTCACATGGTTCAGGAACGCCCGGCAGTACTCCTTCCAGTTTTCGTACACCGAATCCATGAGCCAGAACAGTCCCTTGTACTCGTCCATTCCGAGCGCCCGGTCAGGAAACTCCGGAATCTCGCCCCGCCCGGGAATCCGGGAAACATAAAGATCGGTGCTGATGTAAATGCCGCGTTTCTTCAACGCCGCGATCAGATATTCCAGCTGATCCATCGGCTTCGGCAGCAACCGGGTGCTCACGGTATCGGTCAGCGGTTCGTCGTGATGGTGAATCCGGATCTGGTTGAAGCCGCAGGCGGCCATCCGGTCGGCGAAGCGGTCCGCCTGTTCCCTGTCAAGGTAATAGGAGGTTCCGCTGATGTTGGTGCCGTAAAAGCGGACCGGCGTTTCCGGGCGGTCGCGAAACACCAGCTTGTCGCCGCGGCGGATCAGCGGGCCGTACTTGCCCGCCGGAGCATCGAGCGTGTCGGAGAAATCCAGAATCGACCCTTTCTCGATCTCCTTGTAAAACGGGATTTCGCGCCACACGTCACCGGCGACGATGAAGTACGGCGCTTCCTCCGAGTGCGGCGCCTCCCAGTCGCTCACCGTGGCACCGACGATCCCCCAGACAGCTTCTTTCGCGGAACGGAACTCAACCCGGGCGACCGGGAGCGGGCGAAGTGCGAAACGGGAGCGGAACAAACCGACGTATGCGACCGCATTCTCCGCCCCCCAGACCACCTCCCCATTCGGATACGGCACCGGACTCCACCAGTTGCCGACTTCACGGCCGCCGCGCACCTCGAACGCGTCGGCGGAACCGTCCCGGTAAGTCACCTTTATGCTGCCGACCTGCGAACTTGGCCAGGCGACCGCATGAAGCAGATAAAGCGTTGTGCCGGAAACGCCCTCCGGCACCTCGCAGACAGCGGCGGCGGGGAACTCCTGTCGTGCCCGTCCGGCGAGCATGATGCAGCTTTTGCCGCCGTTCTTCGCCGGATCGATGACGTCAAACGTAATCCCCTTCATAACCTGTCTGCCGGGCGTCAGTTTCCGCAGATCGTTCTCCGGCCCCTGATCGGTCCAGCCGCCTTTGCCGTCATCGGCAACGTCATCGGCAAATCCGGCGTTCACCGCCTTGCGAAGATCGAGGGGAGTCCCTCTCCCCTCGTCGCACTGCACTGTCAATGCCAGCGAAGCGGCTGTGATTTTTCCGTAGCCGGGCGTCAACCGAATCCGCACGGTATAGTTCGGCAGCTTGTAGGGACGATTATCCTGAATATGCAGTTCAAAATCGCCGCGAAGCGAAATCCAGCCATTCCGGGCCGGAATTTCCAGCATCGCCGCCCGCCGCTGAATGATAAGCCCCTTCTGCTCCTCCCGGGGCAGCACGAAAGGCCTTCCATCGATTTTCAGGGTGTTCCCTGCGTATTTTTTTACCGGCAGCCGTGCTTCGAGGCTGAGCGAAGCAAGTTCCGCCGGTTCGGCAAAGGCGACATCAGCCCGGTAACGGAAACTCTCCCCTTCCGGCGTTAGCGCCAGTTTGAGTTCTCCGGCCGGAAAATCCGGGATCGTGACCCGGAAGGCGGCGGAATCAGTTCCGCCCTCCCGGCGGTGAAAAACGGCGTCGCGCCAGCGGCCGTCGTAGGAGAACGCAGTCCAGTTTTTGTTGACGAAAGTGACGAGCCAGGAAGTGCCGTCCAATTCCAACGCGCCGAATTCATTGAGCCGGGGAGCTGTCCCGGCGGCCGAAAGCGCTCCGGCCAGGAAAAGAATAAAAAGACAGAAGAATTTTTGCATGGAAACACCTTTCTCAGAGTTTGTCGATTTTGGTCATGCCGCCGTTGCCGGCCTCGTTCCGGTACTCCGATGCGCGGATTTTCCGCGCGGAGCCATCGGCCCGGAAGAGCGGTGCCTCCCGGTTGGAGTGGGAGATATACGCGCTGCGCCACAACAGCGTGGTTCCGGCCGAGCAGATGATCAGCATCTCGCGGGTAAGCTTGTTCAACGGCTTGCCCAGCCCCGTGAAGCTCCAACTAGTGCAGACATTACCCGCCTGACTGTCACGGAGAAACAGGTAATCGGTACGGCGTCTGCTGCTGTGCATCCACGCTTCGGGATCGCTGTTGCCGGAAGGACAGCGAAAAATCATCGGCCGCGGATGCTGGTCCGCTCCGTCACAGATCTGCGGTCCGCCGATATAGGAACTGATGCGCCCCAGGCCGATGTTTTCACTGGCATAAAGATTCCACGGCGTCGCATCGCCATCCGAATTTTTACCGGTTTTAGGTAACTGTTCGCGACTGTCGGTCGCATACATGGTTACGCCCGTGCCGAGCTGTTTGACATTGCCAAGACATTGTGTGAGGCGGGCACTCTCCCGCGCTTTGTTCAGAGTCGGCAGCAACATTCCGGCAAGAATGGCGATGATCGCTATGACAACGAGCAGCTCAATAAGGGTAAACTGCCTTATACGACAGTATGCGGGGGCGTGTCCGCCGCCTCCCCGCCCGGCGGAGAAAAATGTAAAAAAACGAAACGCCACTGATCTGAAGCGTACGGATTCTTTTCTGTTTACCTGATACATTCCATATTTCTCCTTAGAATTGCCCTTGCCGGAACGTCCCCCATAAGGATTTGATTTTGATTCGTGCCGGCGTTATTATATATTATACCGGGAATAAAAACAAAAATCTTTACCTTTTCGGCCATTTTTTTGGACTTTTCAGACAATCATGACAAACAAAAACCAATCATGCATAAAATGTGAAATGCACTGGCACTTCTACGGCAGATGCGGCGTCTCCATTTCATCGATCCGATACCCCGGAAACCCGGATTCGGAGCGAATGCACTGTCATGATTTTCACGAACTGGTCATCGTGCGGGAGGGAACGGGACGCCATCTTTACGCGGGAGGTTCGTATCCGCTTAGAAAAGGCAATTTCTTCATGGTCCGGCCCGGCACTCCGCACGGCTATGCGGAATGTCGGAATTTCGAGCTGGTCAATGTACTCTTTTTTCCGGAACAGCTGCTGTTCTCCTGGGAAAAAGCGGTGGCGGCTCCGGGAATCAGCCGGCTGTTCAGCTTCGCCCCGGAACACCCTCCCCGCCTGAATCCCGGAACTTTCGACGCAATCCTGCCGCTTCTTCAGGCGATGAAGCGGGAACGGCAGGAGAAAAAAGCCGATTACGAGCTGGCGATGAATGCGAACTTCCTGCAGCTGCTGCTGAATCTCTCCCGCGCCGCTACCGGCGCAAAACCGGAGCAGACAGCCGGAGAACCGCGATTGAACCGGCTGATCGGCTTCCTGAAAACGAACTATTCCGATCCCCGTTTGCAGATCACCGGAATCGCGGCGGAGAACAATATGACGCTCAAGACATTGGAACGGCTGTTCAGAAAGTATACCGGCGTTTTCCCGGCCGCCTATCTCGCCGGGCTGCGGCTGGAACATGCCGCGGAACTGCTGAAAAAACCGGAATGCTCCGTCACAGAAACCGCACTTCGCTGCGGCTTCTCCAACCTCGCCTACTTCTCCCGCGTATTCCGGCAAAAATACGGGCTTTCCCCGCGCGAATACCGAAGAGAGTACGCCCCCTCCCCTGACGCGAACCGGACATGACCTGCGCAAGCCGGTAATCCGCCGGGAAATACAAGACGGAAAACCGCATGCGCCGGAATGGACGAGTTTCCGGTCACACCTGACCTTTTCTGACATTATTTTGCCGGAACCCGGCGGAAGCCGGTTCCTTCATTTCCGTTTTCAGCGGAGCCGGCACTGCCGCGAACTGCGGATTGCAGGAGTCATATCCGGCGTCGTGCCCAGAAAGAGAGTCTGCACTATCTGTTTTCCACATTCCTCAAGTCAGTAATCAGTGAAAAATCACCACGGGATATTCATCCGGCGTCTTGCTTTCCCCGATTCCGGGGGCGATGGCAATATAACTTTCCCGCCCTTCCCCGTCATTGTCGTTGACCAGAAGATTGAAACGAAAGGCACCTCCCCCGACGTTACGGTTCAACCCGATCGTCATAAACGGAATCCGCACCGTATACCCGGTTACCTTCTTCGCTTCATCACGCAGGGTCTCCAGTTGAATCTCCGCCGCCGTCTTTGAAGGATCGAACCCTTCGGGAGCGTGCCAGAGATGTACGTCGTTTTCGCCATCGTCACGGCGGGAAAGCCCGATTTCCCAAAGCCCTTTTTGATCAGGAAGTTGCAGTGCGAATTGGATACCGTCTCCCTGATACATCCGTCCGCCCCGGTACGGCTGGCAATGAATGTCGTCGCGGACATCCACCTTGAGCAGGAGAGCCGTGCCGTCATGTCCGAGCCGGACTTCCGCGCTCAGATCCTCGCCCCCTTTCCAGAAAAGATGTGCGCTGTCCGGATGGTTCGCAACGAGAGTTACTATTTGGTCAGCACTCTCAAGTACGAAATCGGGTTGTCCGGACAATCCCCGGTTCAACGGGGTGGCGCAGCGAGTCTTGAAATGGAGCACTCCTTCCCAGAGGTCATCGACCGCCAACGCGATCCCGATCATCTCCTGCCGGTTATGTAAGTAGCGAAAGTTCTTGTCGGCGGCAATTCGCAACGTCACTGTCTTCTTCTGCCCCGGAGCGATGCGGAGCGGGAGAATCTTCTCTTTGAGCGTCAGCCCTTCAGGCAACTCCGGTTCGATTCGGAAAGTAAGCGATGTACCGGTCGGATTCATCAACTCAAACCGGTATTTCCCGGTACCGCCGGGACGGCAGATAAAATCATCGGCCAGCTGAAAGAATTCCCCGCAAATCCGTGGCGTCTCCCGCTGCGCGAAACGCAGCGTTGCGGGAGTCTCCCCGACCTCGACAACCAATGCGTCGTTACAGACCGGAAGCACCTCTTCATTGCCGAAAAGGTCGATGCGCGTAACCGGCCCGGAGATTCCGGACAACAGCAGTACCCGACCGCTCCCGCTGGAGGCGCCGCTCCAGTGCGGCAGCAGAAGCTCACCCCGGGCATCCCGAAAAAAGAACGCATCAATCCCCTCCCCGGCATCCGCATCCCCAAGATACTCCGCCTCCCGGAAGAGGCGGGCCAGCGTATTGTAGACGCCATAAGCCGCCTTGGGGTAAAAATCCCTGGTCAGCAAGCCGAAATTGTGCTCATTCTCCCTGGGGTCGAAACCGTTGTTCCTCAGGTTGAACCAGCTGTAACCCATTGCGCCGCGCGCCCAGCTGTAGATAAGTTTGCGGTAAAGCGTGATTCCCTGCCCGAGTTCTCCGACATGGATCGAGGAGATCGCCGTTTCATTGGCCCACCAGGGAGCTTCCACCTTCAACTCCTTCTTCATCTTCACCAGCCGGTCGATCTGGTTGCGGTAGTCGTGGAACGGACCGTGGCCATGAAACGCGAAGATATCGTAAGCTCCCCTGCCCTCGACCAGAGTTCTTTGCATATGGTCTTTTTCAACCAGTTTTACGAATCCATTCGGCATGCAGGTGTACCCGCCGGTAAGTACCTGCATATTCGGATCGGCCCGTTTGGTTTCGGCGTAGGCGATCTTCATCAGTTCAATATACTCCAATGCTGAAAAATTGGCAAAGCCGACATGATCCGGTTCATTCCAGACTTCGACATAACGGAGTTTTCCGCGGTAGTGCCCGGCGGCAGAGCGGATAAATCGGCGCCACAGTCCATAATCGGGACGCGGTTTTCCGGTAAATTTCATAGAAAGCGGCTTCCAGTCTTTTGCCGCCGCCCATTTCGGCAAATAGCAATAGATCGCCTGAAATTCAATACCCTGTTCTTCAAAAACCCGTAGTGCGTCATCGAATCTTTTAAAATTCAGTTCCGATTGTGCGGTCGGCTGCATGCTTTCCCAGTAGAAATCCACACGCATCACCTTGATGCCGCACAGCGCCGCCGCCAGCGCCTCGCGCTTCTGGTCCTCGACGGGTTTTCCGAGCGGATGCGTACACCCACCGAAAAGGAATCCTTTTGCCGGGCCGGGGACGGGTCCGGCGGGCTTCATATAACAGAACCGGAAGGTTTTCTCAAACGGCTTCTTGTGTTCTTCGAATTCGCTGTATTTCACGTCGACGTAATAAACACCGAATTTCTCCGGTTTTACGATCGGAAAGCGCCTGCTTTCGCCGGGAGCGAGGAAGACTTCGCTCTCCTCTCCGCAAACCGGATTGCCATTGACGTCGGCGACCCGGAACTCCAGTTTGCCGGAAACATCGACGGCGCGGTCGTTCGCCAGCAGGATTCCAGCCTCATTTTCCGGAGTCAGCACATGGACAGCAGTTCCGGTTTCAAGCACCGGCCGCAGAGGCAGGCGGGTACTGACGATTTCGATTTCCACCGTTCCGATCGCCAGGAAGCCTTCCCCGTCTTTGGAGTTGAAGTCCGCAGCGAACCCACCGAGCCTCGCCGGAAAATCGATTTTCCTGTTCGCTTTCTTTCCCGCCCCGAAACTCCCTGCTCCGGGAGTTTCGGAGTCAAGCTCATAGATGATCTCATTCCAACCGGGCTTGAGCCCGGCAAGCGGCCGGTAAACCTGAAAGGTTTCACCGTCTCTGTCCACGATGCGGAGATTGAGGCTCCGCGCCTTGCAATGTTCCGGCAGGTACGCCTGAACCCGAATCTTCGCTTTCAGGAATTCCGGAAGGATCAGCTTGTCCGTGGTATGAAATTCGAAATGACCGGCACGGGCATTGTTCCAATCGATTCTGAGCGCCTTACGCCGATCGAAGGTATCGATTCCAGCTGCCTGCTCCCGTTTGCCGGGGGTATGCAACCGGATGCTTTCAGGAGCAACAGCACCGAAATCGACCAGCGGAGCGGCATTCAGAATGCCGATGGAGAAAAACAGGACGACAGAATATCGCATTCCCGGAAACCTCATAATTTAAGTTTATTCGGCCTCGTCCAACAAGGTCAGGCGCTTCAGGTAAGTCGTTCCCGGACGGTAAGTGCTGAGAGCCGCCCAGGAAGCGGAGCCATTCGCACGCGATATGGTAATTCCATTGCCGTGCAACGGCGCCGCAAATCCCACCGTCACACCGTTGCGGAGCAACCGGTCTCCGGAAATACAGAAAACAAGAACCTCGCTTTTAAGACGGCTGTATTTTTTATTGAAATGCGGAATACTTGCTTCACTGGTGAAGTTGGCGGAATCACGGTGATAAATATAATCGGTAAAATTCATGGTATTGCTGGCCCAGCCATCCGCCGGTTTGCTGCCGCACTTCAGGACTTTCGGCCGATTCCTGCCGTAAACCCGTACTCCATACGAAAGCGGAGTCCCCAGATATCCTCCGGCGGCGACCAGCCCCAATCCGCCGTTTGTAATGACACCCCCCAGCGCTTCGGAAATGGAGCGGTTGTCGATGGCGGAGTTGCGGATAGTGGAACAAGTAGCCGGGAGCACGTCATCGAAATCGTTGACATACAGAGCGATTCCCGTATTGATCTGCCGCTGATTGCTGATGCAGCCGGAGGTATATGCCTTCTCCCGCGCCTTATTGAGCGCGGGCAACAGCATCGCCGCCAATATCGCGATGATCGCAATCACCACGAGCAGCTCAATGAGGGTAAACTGCCTTACATGGCGGTATGCGGGGGGCGTATCCGCCGCCCCCCGCGCCCCCTGCGTCCGGCAAGGTGCCGGTGCCGGGTACGGGACGGTCGACAGGCGGAGCAGCGGTCGCTCGGCGGAGGAAGAAAATCCGCAATAACGTGAAGTTGTCTTCCCGCTTTTCTGCGGAAAAACAACTTCACGTTTTTGCTCCGACTTGCCGCTTGCAGAGCATTGGCAGAGGCGTAAGAGCTTGCCGGACATCAGGGAGATGTTGAGATTGCTTGGTACGGGGAGAGACGCGGCGCAAGTCGCCGCTTTCTCTCCCCCGAACCCCTCTCTTTCACGCAGAGCGGAAGCGAGGGGATAGGAAAGCAGAGCTCCCCAGCGGGATAAGCAGGAGGAACGCAGTGACGACGCACATTCCGTTACACGGTAGCGGCACCTTGCCGCCTCTCTTTTACGCAGAGCGGTATATGAAAGAAAATTGTATATTTGACAAGTTTTAATAACGAGAAATTCGATCATGGTAAATAATTGCGATTTCATTGCCGGCACCTCCTTATTGTATTTTGGCCGCTTCTGATGAAGTACTTTTTCGTATGACCAGTTCGGGAACTATTTTCAATGATGACGGCATAGGATTTTCCGGATTAAGTTCATGCATCAGAACCTGTACCGTATGGGCAGCCAGCAGAGGAATGGGCAGATGCAGTGTCGTCAGCTGCGGGGAAATCATCGTCGCCATCGACGAGTCGTCGTGTCCGATGATCGAGAGTTTTCCGGGCACATGAATTCCATGATCGTTCGCCCACTGAATCAATCCGGCGGCAATAGAGTCATTCCCGGCCAGAACGGCGGTTGCATCGGATGCGAACACCTCTTCGGCCAAACGGACGCCCGACTCAATCGTATTGCCCTCCTGATGGAAAATGCGAAGCTGCTGCCCCAGTTTTTCCATTTCCATGCAATATGCCGCAAGGCAGGGATTGGTTGCTCCAAGGTCATAGCTGTGGTCCGGAATTGAGATGATTGCAATCCGACGATGTCCCAATTCCGCAAGATAGGCAATGGCGGAACGAATTCCGGCGGCGAGATCAATCTCCAATGGCGCTTCCCGGTGCCTCAGGTAAGTCACCAGCGGGATGCCGCCTGCAAGCTCCTGTGCTTCCCTTTCCTCCAGAACAGGAAGCGTATTCAGAATGCCGTCCACCATGCCGTTGGAGAATTCCATCAGCAGGGCGCGTCCGTCGTCGAGCCGATCGGAACTTGCCAATACCATCCGGAGCGAATGGCGCGACAGCTCCCGCCTGAATGCCTCGAGCAATGCCATGGTATGAAGATTGTTCAGGTTGTCCACCAGGATTCCCACCAGACCGGAACTGCGGGTATTCATCATCCGCGCCGCAAAATCCGGCCGATATCCGAGAACTTCGACCGCCGACTCCACTTTACTGCGAAGTTCGGCACTGACCTGACGCTTTCCGCTCAAAGCATGAGAAACCGTCGTTTTGGAAATTCCCAGATAGTTCGCCACATCCGCTATGGTTACATGACCGCTCATATGATTTCTTTCATCCTTAATTCGCAAACCGGTTTGCGGTGTTTGTTCATATATTATACCAAACCGGTTTGCAAAAGTCAATAGCCCAAGACGGAAAATCGCAAAAAAATTTCAATGGACCGACGGCGTCGAATATTTTCCGAAAGCGGGCGAGCTTTACCGGATTCCCGACAGCGGGCGGCAGGCGTACTGGTCCGGCAGCGAGGAACCGTGGATCAAACACTGTTTCAACGTCAACGGTCCGCTGGTGCCGGAACTGCTGAAACTCTATTCGCTGGAAAATGTCCGGCTGATCCACAATTCTCCCGTCCGGAACGTTTCGCCGACGGACTGCCCGCGCCGCCGCAAAATTGGACGAAATGCCCGGTTCTGCGGATTTTCCGCCATTTCTTTCCCCGGAAACGGCGTTATATTCCCTTCAGAATATCTTGAATGCAATGAATGGAAAGCAGGAACATGGATCGGAAAATCGACGTCGGCTGTTATTATTTCCCGAATTACCACCCCAACGACGCCCGCAACGCGGCCGTCCACGGCTCCGGCTGGAGCGAATGGGAACTGGTCAAGGCCGCCCGGCCCCGGTTTCCCGGCCACCGCCAGCCTCTCAAGCCGCTCTGGGGGTATACCGACGAATCCCGCCCGGAGGTGATGGCCCGGAAGATCGATGCGGCCTGGTCGCACGGCATCGACTATTTCATCTTCGATTATTACCACTACAATGACGGCACTTTCCTGTCCGGCTGTCTGGACAGGGGGTTCCTGCCCGCCGCCGCGGAGTCGCCGCTGAAATTCGCCTTGATGTGGGCCAACCACGACTGGCTCGACATCCACCCCTGCGGACGGGTCAGCCGTCCGCTGCTCTATCCGGGCAAGGTGGATCAGGACGGCTTCCGGCGGATGTGCCGCCACGTGACCGAACACTATTTCAGGCACCCCAGCTATTACACGATCAACGGAATGCCATACTTCTCCATCTATCATCTGGAACTCCTGATCGAAAGCTGCGGCGGCTTTGCCGGAACGCGTGAAGCCCTGCAATGGTTCCGGGAAGAGGCGCGCCGGGCCGGCCTGCCGGGAGTCCACCTGAACGCGGTGATCTGGGGCAGCCCCGTGCTGCCCGGCGAAACCGAGTTGACCGAACAGGAAAAGGTGGTGCAGCAACTGGGATTCGACTCCGCCGCCAGTTACGTATGGATTCACCACATCGACCTGCCGAAAGCGGCGCAATATCCGTATCTGGAGGCGTTTCAGGCCTATTGGCGAAAGTGGGATGAAATCGAACGCCAATACCGCATCCCCTATTTTCCAAATGTCACCGCAGGCTGGGACCCCTCCCCGCGCACGCTGATGACCGACCGCTGGGAACCGGTCGGCTATCCCTACACCTGCACGTTGTCGGAAAACACGCCGGAAAACTTCCGCCGCGCCCTCGCGGCCACCCGCGACCGGCTGCTGAAATCGGAAATCCGCACCTTCAGCATCAACTGCTGGAACGAGTGGACCGAAGGCAGCATGCTCGAACCCGAAGCCCGATACGGTTACGGTTATCTCGACGCGCTGAAAGCCGTCTTTCCACGCACCTGAATCCGCCTTTGCCGCCGAACGGAACAAAAATCATGATTTTTTCGTATTTTCCTCTTGACAAAACGTTGGGAATCGTTCATAATATATCCAGTTAATCAATTAATCTTCCATTCTCCGTTTCAGCGGTCACCAGGAAAATTGGATTGATTTTACATTAGATTAATCAATTAACCATAATCATTCGGGAAGCTATGAACGACAGGCGGAAAAATCTGAGTCTGGCCGAAATCGGCCGCCGTTTTCACGTCAGCGCGGCGACGGTCAGCAACATCCTCAACAACAAGGGCAAATTCTCGCCGGAACTCGCCGGAAAGATTCTCGCCTTCGTCGACGAGGTCGAATACCGTCCCAACCTGCTGGCGCAATCATTGAAAGGCAACAGCAAGATCGTCGGCTTCTGCCTGCGCGGCAACCTCGAAGACCCGTGGTATATCCGGGTGATGGCCGAAGTCCAGAACGGACTGCGCCGCCACGGCTTCTACGTCGGCACCGTGCTCGGCGAACAGGACCTGCTCCAGGTGCGGCAGACGCTCGACCTCTTCATCCAGCTGCGGGCGGCTGCCGTGGTGCTCGGCCCGCTCGGCTACACCGCCGAATACGAGGAGCTCCGGCCCGTGCTCGATAAGCTCAACTTCGTAACCGCGTTCGATACGCTCGAACCGATGCCGCTGCCCAGCGTCCGGGTGAACGTCTATCGGGCGGCCTGCGGCGGCGTCCGCCATCTTTACGACTGCGGCCACCGCCGGATCGGTTACATCGGCCCGAAAACCCCGGCGCTCGCCGACCGCTACAGCGGCTATCACCATACCGTACACGAACTGGCGCTGCCGTTCAACGACGGCTGGCTCGTCCCGGAAACCGATTCGCTCGGGGAGCTGGAAAGCGGCCTGCGCCGTGTCTGCGCCCGGCCGGACCGTCCCACCGCCTTCTTCTGCCAGAGCGACCTGATCGCGATGCGGGCGATGAAGGCGCTTTACCGGCTCGGTTTCCGGGTGCCGGAGGATTTTTCACTGCTCGGCGTGAACAACACACGGGAATCCGAACTGAGCATCCCCGGCCTGAGCACAATGGGCTTCGACAGCACCGCCTACGCCGATGCGATCGTCGCAACGGTCCTCGATGGGCTCGACGGGAAAATCCGCCCGGAAAACGCCTCGCGCACCGTGAATCCCGTACTGGTCAAACGCGAGAGCGTCAAAATGATTCCAGCAGAAAACTCCAACCTGAATCAATAGGAGCCGCCATGAACATCCAGCCTGCCACGTCAATTGAACCATCAGCAACTCAAAATCCAAGAGACCATGAACAATTGTTATCGCTCCGGTTCTCCATCCCCGCTTCCGCTCCGCGCGAAAGAGAGGGGTTCGGGGGAGAGAAAGCGGCGGCTTGCGCCGCGTCTCTCCCCGT
>ERZ1034984.2065-NODE-2065-length-16939-cov-43.348259_pt1 | contig 16939 bp, 18 predicted proteins | sample MGYA00520589_ERZ1034984 | MGnify/ENA primary metagenome ERZ1034984 (study PRJEB33766, sample SAMN09781790) | gut metagenome | biome: gut microbiome | host: Homo sapiens | place: Madagascar | study: EMG produced TPA metagenomics assembly of the PRJNA485056 data... | reverse complement strand
GTCTGGCGATTTCCCCTTCCGTAGCAAGGATCCCGCTTCGGGATTCCGATATCTTATCCGTTGCCCGCCTCTGGGCTCCCAGAGCATCGTAAACAGTTTTTGTCAGCGTACACTTCTTTACTTCACTGCATCCGTTGCATACATATGGCGGTTTAAAGCGATGGGTACATATTTCTTCTTCATAATGCTCGCAGTAACGGTTGCATATGAGTTCACACTGTTTACAGACAGCTACCAGTGGATGCCTGCAGTCATTTGTCCCACATACTTTTTTCCTCTTACATGCTTTTCTGTACTTGCAGGTATTATGCGGGTAACTTCCATAACCGGTGTCCTGTTCGATGGAATAGTTCCTGATCTCCTTTGTGATGGTAGTCCTGTCCCTTCCCAGTTTCTCTCCAAGCTCTGTGAAAGTCATGTGCTCCTTTAGTCCGCTTTCTATCTCCAGCCGGTCCTCATAATTTAAGAACTTTGCCATACTGTCTCCTTTCCCCCGCCAGCTGCTGAAGTTCTGTTAAAAAACAGGAAGAACATTTCTGCTCTTCCTGCATTTGTATCGTCACTTTCACTGCTGTAATTTATTCTGTTTGTAATCAACTTTCCCCCTCACACGGGAATTTCAAAAAACTATTGAGGTTGTAAAATAAAAAATAAAAAATGCCGTAGACTTCAGCATTTTATACTGAAATCTACGGATCAACTCATAGTAAGTTCATAGATGCTTTTACAGCTTTACTTTTACAAAATCATGTTCCATGGCGGGAAGCACCTTTTCGATCAGATCCACCGTCCGCATCCGGAGGCTGGAGGTATTGATGCAGGGGTGACATCCGAAATATTCGCTGTCCAGCACCTCCTCATCGATCAGCAGCTTCACCTGATGTTCCTTATCGTTCATCAATCCCAGCACGCTGACAGAGCCGGGGGTGATATCCAGGAATTTCTCCATGTATTCCGGCTTGGCAAAAGAAAGCCTCGCCGAGCCGATCTGCGCCGACAGATCCTTGGTGTGGAACACCTTGGTATCTGGGATCATCAGCAGATAAAATGCGGTCTCCTGACGGTTGCACAGGAACAGATTTTTGCAGACCATGGATTCCAGGATCTCATCCACTTCCTTACAGTCCTCCATGGTCATTGCGGGTGCGTGATCCACGCGGTCATATTCCACGCCTAAGCCATCCAGCAGGTCATAGGTGCGTATCTCTTTGTCCAGTCTGCCGGTGGTATCTGCAGGTCTTCCTTTTTGCAATACTAATGTCATTGTCTTTTCCCCTTTGTTGTCTAGTAACCGATGGTGTCGTTTACGAGGATCACATGGATCCGGTCCGTATGTCTGGAATATCTCGTGATCAGGAACTGGCAGCAGATAGTATCCGGAGACTTGCAGTCGAAGCATTTTCCGGTTTCTTTGCATGGAGTCTTGATGTCGAATCTCTGGGCATTGATAGGTGCAGCCACGTTTCTCGCACGCTTCATGGCGCTGTCTAAGTCTGCGCAGACCTTGTTCATGCCGACGATGAAGATTACTTTCCTCGGTCCCTGGGCTATGCAGGAGACACGGTTGGAATTGCCGTCGATATTGACCATGACACCGTCGCTGGTGATGGCATTGGCACTGGAGAGGAAGATATCCGCATCGTAAGCTGCCATAAGTCCTGCTCTGGCATCCATCTTAGAGCGGTCGATATAGTGGTAATTGCCTGCTTCCAGTGCGGAGACCAGTCCGATCTCTCCGGCACTCATGCATCCGCCCATAGCGATGGTGCTTCCCTCCGGGATCAGCTCCAGTGCCTGCTTTAGTGCAGCTTCCTTATCCTCTGCGTAATAACCTGACATGTTACGGGACTGTAATCCCTTGATCACTGTTTTGGCCAGCTGTTCATTTCTTTTTCTGATCATTTCGTTCATCTCTTAACCTTCCTGCCTTTCCGTAATCTGCAAACCTTCCGGTGCTTTAAACCTGTACTTCCGTACACTGTGCAGGCACAATTTGCGCGTGAAAAGTTTATACTGAAAAAATCCTTATTGATCCTATTTTATCACTTTTGTATCTCTCTGGAAATACTGATCCTGTTCTTACTCTATTTCCTCTATCCGCTGCTGTTGTTCCTTTTTTACCGTTAAATATTCTCTGGCATAGTGTACCTCTTCATCGGTTGTCAGAATGACCTCCTGCCCCTGCGGCATATCAATATCCGTTGCCACAAGCAGGAGGGAATCCTCCTTCAGCCAGCTTTCCAGCCCTGTGAAAAACTGCGGATCGTAGTGATCTGCCCCTTTCAGCTCATTATGATATCTGTCAAAGGAATAGTTCACAGGAGACAGTACATTATAGTCATAATAGCAGACACCCTGCCCCGTCCAGAAGTTAGTCACTACCAGATAATCATAGCCGTCTTTTTCTGTAAGGAATATCTGCGTGTTCCCGGCATGGGCAATGGTGAACTCCTGCGACCACAGCGGGATGATTCCATATTGTCCGTCTCCCAGATATTCGTAGACCGCTACCGTTCCCCAGTTTCCGGCCTTCCGCAATGCTTCTGTGAGATTTTCGTTTTCTTCCTCCAAATGAACCTTCGTTACAATCTTTTCCTTGTAACCGTTATGGGTCAGATCATAATATCCGGTATAGACCTCTGTCATATTCTGTTCTTCCCCGTCTGCGTTCTCCATGTTCACGTCATAAGGGTTGGTCCTTACCGATAAATCACCCAGAGAAAATTTCCCATTCTCTTGCATTGACACCGGTGCCGTTACACGAAAGCTGGAATCATACAGCGGAATTGCTGTCTGATACAGCTGTATACCCACCACTACGCTTGCAAAAGGGGTTCCTCCTCGGAAATCAAACCGGATCTGGTCTCCCAGAACGGTACCCATATAAGTATTTCCTTCATATTCCCGTAGCAGGGAATCCAGACTCAGATCTATACTTTCCTCAGGATCTGACTCTCCGTTTTTATCCAGGAAATCCACATGAAGTGTATGAAACTTCTCGTCTAACGTATCCGCTGCAAGGATCCGGCTTTCAAAATCTTCGACCACCTGTGTATATTCGGAGACCTTCGGAGTTCCTTTCTGTACATCTACATAATACAGTCCTTCCACATGGACACCGGTTCCTGTCCCCTGTATGGTAGAAATATAGTACTCCTTGTCGCCATCCCCATCATAATCTGCGGCCTCTACCGCAGGTGGTGCCGAATACATGTTTTGCCAGGGGATCTCCACCCGGTATTCCTCGTCGCCGTCATGAATCACCAGGCAATCTTCTGCACCGTTGCCCCAGACACTGACAGACTCGTCATAAGAATATGACAGCACCCCATATTCTCCTTCCGGCAGTTCCCGGGCAGCATTGACCGAGACCTGATCTGCCAGGGTTTTCTCCTGATATAGTCCGGTCTGGCAGGTAAGTTTCTCCGGCTCAGGTTCCGTTGTCGTCTCCGGAATTGTCTGTGAGGTGGCTGGAGTGGCTGTAGCGGTTTCCTGACTGGTTCCTTCTGCCTGAGCAGATTCGGTATCAGAGATTTCCAAAGCGTCCCTACTGCTGCCGCAGCCTGTCAGAGAAAATGCCACGATCAATACCAGTAATCCGCTGCTTATTTTACCTACTTTTTCAGATATAGAAGAAACAAGCTCCAACATTTTATTTGAGATCGTATATGGCGGTTCATATTTTTCCATTTATGTCACTCCATCTTGCTTATTATCTTGCTTATTATCTTACTCGTTTGGGATATCATTAGCAATCTTTTTATTTCAGGAATTGCATAAATAAAGCACTTCCGCAAGATCCACATTGATTCCCACCGCCTTGTTTTCGATCTCCTTGGGAACATAGGCATCACCCTTGTTGATGCAGACGTAAAATGCATTCCGCCAGTTGTGTGCATACTGCCAGAAATTGTATTTGATGATACCGGGTGTGTTGTAGCCGACACCCAGCTCCAGAAATACGACGTTTTGTCCTCTATGATCTTCCATGAACCTCTCATACCGTTTCGCTGCTGCTTCCCATCCGGCATCCTGGACGAAGGTATTGTCCGCGCGGAGATTCATACTCATAGGACGGCCACACTTCGGACATCGGGGCACCAGTTCGGTGGGCACGGTACGCCGGATCTGTGCACCTTCCGGTACTGTCAATTTTCCTGCTTCGATCCGATATCCCTGGCTTATCACCATCTTTTTCACGGTCTCCTCGTTATCGTAGGTTCCGCGATGACAGGGCTTGCTGCACTGGAACAGACCGTAATCTCCCTGGGTATAAAACATTCTGTTTTTATCGAATCCCGCCTTTTGAAAACAATGGTCTACATTTGTGGTGAGGACGAAATAGTCCTTGTTTTCCACCAGCTGAAAGAGTTGCTTATATAAATCTGTGGGCGGATCCATATAGCGGTTCACATAAATATACCGGCTCCAGTAAGCCCAGTATTCTTCCAACGTGTCATAATCGTAAAAGCCGCCGGAATACATATCGGAAAAACCGTATTTCTCTCCAAAATCAGCAAAGTACTTTTCAAAACGTTCGCCACTGTAAGTAAATCCCGCTGCTGTGGAAAGTCCTGCTCCCGCCCCGATCACAACGGCATCCGCCTGCTGTATTTTCTCTCTGATCAGAGCTGTTTTATCCGAGGAACCGCCTGTAAATTCGTTCATCTTCTTCTTTGAAAACATTAAATATCACCTTTATCTTTGACTTTGTTCTGTCTTTATACTGTTTCACGGTCTGTATGGCCAGTTCCGCTGCCCTTTCATTGGGAAACATAAACACCCCTGTGGAAATACAGCAGAATGCGATGCTTTCCACGTTATTTTCCTCTGCAATACGCAGGCAGGCTTCATAACAGGAACAAAGCAGACGTTCATGTTCCTCTGTCAGCCTTCCCTGTACGATAGGTCCCACGGTATGTATCACATAATCGCAGGACAGGTTAAATGCCGGTGTGATCTTCGCCTGTCCTGTGGGCTCCTCGTGACCCTGGCGCAGCATCAGTTCATTACAATAGTTCCTCAGTTCGATCCCCGCATAAGTATGAATACAATTATCAATGCAGTTATGGCAAGGCTGATAACATCCGGTCATACCGCTGTTGGCAGCATTTACGATGGCTCCCACCTGCAGTCTGGTGATATCTCCCTTCCAGAGATAGAGATCTGTGGATAACTCCTGGATCTCTGCCAATGTGACAATACCTCTTCCGGCATTTTCCTCTGCAAGATAGGCATCCTGGATCTGCAGAAATTCCTCCGAAAGTTCACCCGGCATCCGGACATTCATAAGTGCCCGCAGAAGCGTCTTCTGCTCCTCACTTTTTTTTGGAATCTGCATTTTGGCATACTGTGGCTGCTCTTCCAACAGCTTTTGAATTAAATAGTTTCTTCTTTCACTCTGGTTCATTCTCTTACGATCGCTTTCACGGGACAGTTTTCATAACAGCTGCCGCAATGCAGGCAATGGTTCTGCTGTATCCGGTACGGTTTTCCTTCCTCGATACACCGTTGGGGACATTTCGTACGACATTTTCCACAGCCAATGCATTTTTCGGTAATGTTATAACCCTTTTTTGTTATTGTACCACCACCCAGTGTATAAGTGTCCCGGAAAATAGGATTCACACCGAGATTAAAATATTCCACTTCCGCCCGGTCGATGCAGAAGATGATGCCGATACTTCTTGTATCACCGGGATAGACGTTGGCCAGATACGGCTGTTCCTCAAAGATAATATCCCGCCATTTCGCCTGTTTCTCCTCCGGTACTGCGTAGGCCCGCCCGGACATCCTGATCATCTCTTTATATTTTGTATAGCAGAGGATCTGCACTCTGCCATCTTCTAACAGTTCCTTACAAAAGTTCTTGCCCCTTGCCGTGAAAAAATAAATGGCATCCGGCTCATAATGGATGGCGCTGATATTACGGATCTGCGGTGCACCGTCACTGTCCACTGTAGCAAACGCCAACACTCCCACCAGTTCCATTTTTTTCATACATGTTGCTAAGTCCATCTTACAGTTCCTCTCCCGTGATCTCGTTTCTCGTCTTCCAGCACTGGGGATCCGCACCGTAGAAGTCTCCGGTGGTACCGTTTGCCACGGCGGGACATCCCCTGCACCATGCTTTCAGTTCACATTTGCTGCATTTCTTGAATTTATCGTAATCTCTGTATTTTTCCATCTGGCAGACCCAGACGTCCGCCAGCCGGTCTTCCCAGATATTCGCCACTCTGCTGTCGGTTACTCTGCGGCACGCCATAATATCTCCGTTGGAGGAAATGGTAATATGGCAGTTGCCACAGTTACAGCCTCCGTAGATCATGCCGCCGCATGCGTCCTCCGGCAGCTTAAACTGACCGGTCTCGTATTCATACAACGTCCACAGATGGTCTTTTCTATTAAAATAGGTCTCACATCCTGCTGCCTCATATGCTTTGAACTTCGCATCACAGATCTCTAAAAGTCTGCGATATTCCTGCGGCGTCATACTGGTATCCACCTCACCGCCGGTGGGCACATACCGCGAAAATGCAAACACCTTAACTTTCGCTTTCACTACTTCATCAATAATATCCGGTATCTCATTCATATTTGTCTTCGACACCGTACTCATAATAATACTTTTGATTCCTGCCCGGTTGAGAGAGCCGACCTTTTCCAGTGTCAGGTCGAAGCTGCCGGGCTTGCGAAACCAGTCATGGGTTTCACGCATACCGTCCAGAGACATCTGGTATTTCTCACAGCCGCACGCTTTCAACATCCGGCAGATCTGATCATCCAGATGGAACGGATTGCCCATCAGGGTAAATGGAATTTCCTTGCTTTTCAGCAGAACCATGAGTTTCCAGAAATCCGGATGAAGGATAGGATCGCCGCCGGTGATATAGAAATACGGAACTCTGTGGTATACCTTGCAGAAGTCCTCGCAGTTCGCCACGACCTCCTGCATCTGCTTCCAGGTCATGCTCTTCAACTCCTTGCAGCCTTCTCCGGAAAAAATATAGCAGTGCTTGCAGCGCTGGTCACATTCATCTGTGATATGCCATTGAAAAGAAAAATAACTTCTCATCCTGTCCCTCTCCTTCTTTCTCTTTTGGATTTACTTACTTATCGGAAGCGCCGCATGCTGTGCCACAGGCTGCGGGTTTCTCCGCGGGCTTGTCTGCTGCTCCGCATGCCGTTCCACAAGCTGCAGGTTTCTCCTCAGGCTTGTCTGTTGCTCCGCAAGCTGTGCCGCAGGCTGCACTTGTCTGTGCCTTGTCCTGTCTGTTCCATCCAAAAATGTTTGCTAATGCCATTTTACTTACCTCCTGTAATCTGTGTTTTTTCAGGCTCTCGCCTCGTTACAATTACAGAATAGCAAGACCCGACCTGCAAAAAAAGTACGCACCTTTTTATTACATAGGCACCTTTTTGTAACCTATGGACGGATGTTCACCGGTATGTTACATTGTAATTGATACTTACAGCACATTTTACACTTTTGAAAGGTGATCTTATGTTGACGAAGGACGAATTGCCGGAATGCCCGGTGGCAACCACGGTACAATTGATCGGAAGTAAATGGAAATTATTGATATTGAGAAATTTAATGATGCGCCCTTGGAGATTCAATGAGTTGAAGAAAAGTCTGGAGGGCATCAGCCAGAAAGTTCTGACCGACTCCCTCCGCTCCATGGAAGAGGACGGGCTGATCACCCGGACCGTCTACCCGGAAGTGCCGCCCCGGGTGGAATATGCCCTGAGTGACCTCGGCGAGACCATGCGCCCGATCCTGGATGCCATGCAGGAATGGGGAACAAATTATAAAAACAGAGCCATATAAACAGGTATGCAGAAAATATCCTATTCCTTGCTGATATCCTTCGTATAAATCAAATATCTGCACAAGATTCTGTCGGAAAATTTTTCCATCCGACTCTTGTTTCCAGTTTAACATTTTACTATATATTTTTCGCTTAAACATTTTCTTTCTCCTTTCCGCATTTTTTAATTATATTATTTTCCTTATTTCCGCATTTTTTAATTATATTATTTTCCTTATTTCCGCATTTTTTACAACATTTCTCGTAGTAATCTAGAAAAGCAGCTATTAAATAAAAATAAGTATTCATGTATAATTTATGATATACTATTTAAAATTATCATTCTGAGAGAAAGGAATTCCGGCTATGGGAATCAGATTAATCTGCAGTGACCTCGATGGTACACTTTTACAATATGGAAAAAAAGAATTGGAAGGCGAGATCTTTGACCAGATCCGGGCACTTCATGACCAGGGGATCCTGTTTTGCCCGGCGTCTGGAAGACAGTATACCAGCCTGCGGAAGCTGTTTGCACCGGTGGCGGATTGCTGTATTTTCCTGTGTGAAAACGGTGGCGTGATCTACAAGGACGAGCAGTGTATTGCGAAAAATCCCATGCCCCGTGCCCTGGCAGAAGAGATTGCGGAGGATCTGTGGAATCGTAGTGACGGTCAGGGTGAAATCATGCTCTCCGGACAGAATACTGCGTATCTGATGGAACGTGGGCTTGGAATGCTGGACAGAATAAAGTTTATCGGCAACAACTATCAGGTCATTCAGGATCCTTCCGAAATTCCGGAAGACATCGTAAAGGTCTCCGTATATCTCCATGAAGGCGTAGCGGCTTATGCTGACCGCTTCGTCCCCCGCTGGGAGCAGGCGAACTGTGCAGTGGCCGGACCTTACTGGATCGATACTACCCTTGCCAACAAAGGCATCGGTGTCACCTCTATCTGCAGGATCCTTGGTATTGACCTTACAGATGTCATGGCATTCGGTGACAATTATAACGACGTATCCATGCTGGATATCGTGGGACATCCTTATATTATGGATGGTGCAACGGCGCCCCTTCGGGAAAAATACCCGGATCACACGCCGCGCCCGGAAGACATTTTGCGGGAAATTTTAAACGGATACTCTTAAGCCATGTCCGGATGATCTGCTTTTTCCGGAGGTATTCTGCGACTTCGGCTGCTTCCTTCTGTCTCGTGGTAAAAGTACTGTTTTCGTAATGCCCGTTATATTCCGGCAATAATTTCTTTCACTTCTTCTAGCGGTTTGTCTGTAGCGGAGGCTATCTGCTCTGCCGACAGACCATTCTTATACATTTTCAGAATGAGGCCGGCTTCGCCTTCTATTCGGCCTTCTATACGCCCCTTTTCTCGTCCGATTGCAATTCCTTTTTCTTCAATTCCTTCGCCTAAATTGCACATAGCGCTCACATCCTTTCTCATATTTTCTTCTATGGGAATATTATACTCATTTCCTATGATGTTCAGCTTTTCATCTACACTCAATTCCTGGGACAGCAATGCCCCCAGCAAGCGGTGTAATTCGTAGGTTTCATCATGTTCCGGCAGTTCCCTTGCCAACCCTATCATTACGATGTTGATCAGATCCAGATTTCCCTTCCACTCATAGGAACCGATCACATCCTCTTTGGTAAGGTGGATATGGCTCATGGTATTCTCATCCATATTCATGCATACCCAGATAGAATACACACGCTTGATGTCATCGTAGCGGGAATTCTCAAAATCCCTTTCCTTCTGGGAAGAGACCAGTCTGCTGACATAGAAAATTGCCCGGTTTAAGATCTCGTACTCTCCCGGTTCATCCTTCTGTGCTTCTACGTTAATAATGATCTGCGACAGACCATCCTTCGTCCGCACATAAAAAACAATATCAAATCTCGCCAGTCCTTCGTTGATCTCCTGACTTTCCGTATTAAAACCAACAATACGCTGTCCGTTTTTGTCAAGCACTGCGTTGGTCAGCCCCGGCTCCACAGGCACAGTGCTGATATAAGGGGTTCCTTCTATGCAGTTTGCAACTGTTTTGGGATTCATCCCCTTAAATTCATCCACAGTTTTGATCAAAATCTGTGCCAGAACTCTTTTGTGTCCTACCAGCCGCTTCACTCTTGCATCATACTGTGCTTTCAGATCGGCTGCTTTTACCGCATTCTTCAATTCTGTATTCAATTAATTTCCTCCTTTTGTGTCAGGCAACTATAGATATTTTCAGACGCAAAAGGAATCTATACATATCTATATTATAGCTTACCTGTTTTTGTGATACAACTGGTTTTCTGTGGTGTTTTGCTCCCCTTATTCTTCTGTTGTATTATCTTGAGGGTTCGGCTGACTTTTTTATCAAAGTCTCAGACATCAGCTTTTGCTGACATAGAAATTTTCATAAGTGAAGTGTACTTATAAACAAAGCATACTCTATGTTTTCTAATTATGCAATAACTATATTTCAAAATGATATCATTTAAGGGGACCTTTTACGATCCCCTCGTACATTGCATGTAAAACAAACAAAATCGTTACCTTCCTTCGTTTATTTCCTCCCAGTGTGCTTTTGTCATTACATTTGTATGACCAGTTCTTACTTCCTTCAGTAATGGCACGGGAACTTCTTCACAGGTATGATGATACACGAAACCGACCTTTTCCTGCACTCTTTTGGATTTTTGATTTCCCTCATAATATCCGCACCATATGGTGTTCATCCCAAGTTCTTCGAATCCATGGCGCAGAATTTCCTTTGCGGCCTCCGGCATGTACCCTTTTCCCCAAAATGGCTGTCCCAGCCAATAGCCCAGTTCACACTCGTCCTCACGGTCTGTCATATCCGTGTGGCCCTTCAATTTCAGTTCAATGGCACCGATTGCTTTCCCATTCTCTTTTTCACAGATGGCATAGCACTCCGGACCATTGAATACATTTCTGATCACATTGAGGCTTTCCTCTACGGACTTGTGGGGTGGCCATCCTGCGATAGGGCCGACTTCCGAATCTTTTGCATACTCATATAAACTCTCTGCGTCTGCCTCTGTCCATTTTCTTAATACTAATCTTTTTGTTTTCATAAATAATCATTCTCCCATATAAGTGCAACCTCAAACTTCTCTTTTTTCTTGGTCATAGACCTTTTTCGAGTATAATATTGCAATAATCGTTGCTGATAATAAATACACCAATAATAAAATTGTACTGGTTATTCCATTGGCAAATGCAGCCGTAATAATGGTCAATACTCCTGCAACAACAATACTGATGGCTCCAAAACGGTTACTTTTTCTCCATGTATTATCATTATACATACTCCAGGCCGTTCGAAACCCGACTACCGTATTTCGCTTTGCCTTTGTCATATAATTTCCTACTACAACAAAAATAATTCCACATAAGATGCAGGAAATCCTTGCAATATCAACTGTTACCTTTGAACCATTCACATTTTCCTGCACACAAGAGGAATAAAGGATACAATAATTCATAATTCCAAACATGATAGCCTGCGATAGTCCTACCACGCATAGTACCCTTGCGGAGGAATTTGCTTCCATACGTTCTTTATCCGTACTTGCTTTCACGGTCTTTTTTTCGAATGTACCAATTAAAAGGTGCCAAAAGAATGTAACACACAAAATAACTATCGGAAAAATAAAAATTCCGATTTTATGCGGTATCATATCCGGTATCACCTGTAACATCATACTTGCAACCACCACTGGTAGCACCGCAACAATCCACATGATTTTTTTCATCCCTTTGCTCCTCCAAACTGGTTAATCCATAGAATTAATTCATCAAAAACTGTCGTATTGATTTCGTAAAATATAAAGTTTTTTTCCTTATATTCGGATACTAAATCGGCGCTTTTTAACAGTTTTAAGTGGTAAGACAAAGCAGCCGGTGTGACTTGTAATTTTTCGGCAATCTCCCCAGCATTTAATCGGCCATCTTTTAGCATTATCAGAATCTCTCTCCGTTGTTGATCCGCCAATACTTTAAAAATATTTGTTTCTTTCATAATCTTCTTACCCATTTAAAATTATCTTTAAATAGAATATAGCATACTCCCTTTTGCTTGTCCACAGGTATTTAAAATATTTTTGAAATAGTTGTGTCTTCCGAAACATCTTTATTCAACTGGGGTGTGACGCTAATATTTACATAGATGAGAATGACAAACAGACTGTTATTTTCGCTTATCCAAATCTGTTCACAAATCCTTCTACCCTATAGGTAATCCGCCTGAAAATCGGTGCATTAGCAGCCTGGACACCTGCTAAAATTGCAAGCATTGAACCGTATACAGCTGTATACTACCCAAAAATCTTTGAGCAGAAAAATACTGAAATTCATGCCACAACGATATTCCAGACATTACTATGATCTTTATAGAATGGCCCAGACCCCTGTAAAAGATGTTGCTTTCTCTCACATAGATCTTCTGAAAACAGTAGTTGATTTCAAAATGAAATTTTATCCAAGAGCATGGGCTAAATATCCGGAAGCAATTCCCGGCACCTTAAAGCTGATTCCACCGAAATACCGCTTTCCAGCCCTCATCAATGATTATGAAGCTATGAAAGATATGTTATATGGAGATATTCCAAGCTTCAATACTATTATGGAATCAGTTCACCAATTAGAGAACGAGATCAATTCTCTTTACATAATTACTTTTTATTCCTAACAAGCTTCCTGCTATCTGTGAACTGCTGAATATCCACAATATTTATACAGAATTTATTGGGAAAAATTCTGATAATCCGCAATGATGCCCAGCTTTATTTTCATTTTCAAAATACGCAGAACCGATTCGTTGAGGCGTTCCTCGGTAATCTCACCGGTTTCGACCGCCTTAATGACTGCGGGTACCTGTACTTCAAAATCGGTGCAGCACAGCATATCATTTCCCGCCTGTACCGCCCTTACGGCAATCTCCGCATCCCCGGCGAACTGCCGTACTCCTTCCATGACCAGATCATCGGTAATGATCACACCGTCAAACCCTAATTCATTACGCAAAATATTATGTACCGGCAGAGATATGGAGGCCGGCTCCTGATCATCCATGCAGGAAACCACATTGTGGGATACCAGTACCATATCGGCTCCGGCATCGATTCCTGCCTGAAACGGCAGAAAGTCAGAATTTACAAATGTTTCATAAGGACGTTCATCATAAGCAACACCGGTGTGCGTATCGGAGTTGTTGCCATATCCCGGAAAATGTTTTAATACACTCCCCATGTGCTCTTCGGACATGACACCGACCACCGTTTGCACATAGACCGCCGTCTGTTCTGCATCCTGTCTGAAACTGCGGGCATATATAAAATCATTTGTATCCTGTGAGACATCACATACCGGAGCAAAATTCAGATTAATTCCCAGGCTCTGCAGTAATTGACATTTTTCCTGTGTGTCGCTCCGAATAAGATCCCATCCGCCCTGCGCATACAGTTCCTGAGGAGAGGCAAAAGGCGTTTCCCGCAAGTTCGCATTTTTGCTGACACGGTTTACCGTGCCGCCTTCCTCATCCACACCAATCAGCAGAGGCACTTTTGCAGCATTCTGATAGCTTTGAATGGATGTCGTTACTTCCTCTTTTGTTTTACCGGTAAAATCCCGTGCAAATAAGATATATCCGCCGAGATGATACTGCGTCACCTTGGATGCTGCATCCGTCTCCGGGCACCGGGCGATGAACATCTGTCCGACTTTTTCCTCTAAGGTCATTCCTTCCAGGAGTTCTTCTGCCTTCTGCGCTACAAGATCCACCACTTCCGCCGGTTCACTTTCTTCCGTCTCCCGCAATTCCGTAGGATCTCCACTGTTCTCTGCGCTGTTGCCGCTCACATCAGAATCCGATACACTCTGTTCCGACATAGGCTCCGGCTGAAATTCCGGTATTATTTCCTGTGCAGACTCTTCTGTACTTCTTAAATTCCACAACAAAAAAACCAGAATTCCAACACATATGACAGATAACACGATCACTACGATATTCTGCACCCTTTTCATTTCCATTTCTCCATAACCATATTATAAAGATGTCAGGGTCAAAAGGCCCCGGTCTTCGGCTGATACTTCATACTCGATACATTATATACGGTAATAAACGCCTTGGGATCCAGTTCATTGATGAATTTCATTAACTTCTGGTACTCACTTTTGTCCACAATGGTGATGATCTCGTTGTGTTTTTCAAAATGATAGGCACCGATGGCTTCATAGATCGTGGCACCGCTGTGCAGATCTCTTGTAATAAACTGGCGCAGTTCTTCCTCTTTCTTCGTAATAATGCAGACACGTCGCTTGATATTATTGTCAAAAATAAAATGATCCAGAATGATTCCGTTGAAATAGGTACCCAGGATACTCAGCACCACTGTCTTCTTGTCATATACCAGTGCTGCGGACAGCGCCACACACATACCGGAGAGAGACATAGCCTTACCCAGTTCCATATGGAGATATTTATTCATGATCTTCGCCACAATATCCAGTCCTCCGGAAGATGCATTCCGGTTGAACAGAATGCTGAGTCCCACGCTGACCACCAGAATATAGCACAGTACATCCAGTTCCTGACTGTCCGTCATGGAACCGAAATTTGGAAACAGAATCTCGAAAAGTCCTAAAAATACCGGCAGCATCACAGAGGTATACACCGTTTTGACTCCGAACTCTCTGCCACAGGTAACAAATCCGATCAGTAACAATACCACGTTCAGAATCATGGTAATGACAGACAACGGAAGCGGAATAAAATTAGCCAATACGATTCCCAGACCGGAGATGCTACTGACCGATGCATGGCTCGGTACCAGGAAAAAGTAAACTGCTGCCGCTATAATGGCTACCGCCACGGTCAGGATCCATATCTCCTTCATTATTTCTACATAATTTATTTTTTTCTTCATGATAACATTTTCTCCAGCGATATATTTTAATTTGTTTCTATACTTTTCTCATCTTATTATTCTTAGAGTACTATTACAGCGGCATCAAGTCCTTCTATTTTTCCATCAAAAGGTTTCTCTCTAAGTAAATCATATTTTTGCGCATACTCATCAAACACTCTTGCGCTGCTGCTGCAGTTGAAGATCAAAGCGAGTGTCTCTTCTCCATTTTTTCTGGTCAGGACGATCGTCTCTTCCTCGTCCCTTGCAGTTATTTCCATCGGTTCACCTTCTACGATACATGCATGGTTTTTTCGCACCTTTAACAGCTGCTTATACCATTCAAACATCTCTTTATCCTGGTATTCTTCATCCCAGTACATGCCACGTCTGCAATCCGGATCATTTGCTCCGGGCATCGCAAATTCATCTCCGTAATAAATCATAGGCATTCCCGGTAATAACAATTGAAAAGCTGCTGCCAAATGCTGCTTTTTCTTATTACCATTACATAGATGTAGAAATCTTGCTGTATCATGACTGTCGATCAGATTCCACATTAGAGGATAGCATTGTTTGTTTAAGCGCCCCTTCAAATATCCAAGATTCTGTATAAACTGGCTGACATTGATTTTTTCATCTGCAAACAGATCTATGAGATTCAGGTAAAATGGATAATTCATGACTGTATCCCATTCATCTCCCTCAAGAAAATCTCCTGCATAATGCCAGATTTCTCCAATGATCAGCAGATCCTTTTTTACTGTCTTAACAGCCTTTCTAAATCGCTTCCAGAAGAAATGACTGATTTCGTCACCTACATCCATTCTCCATCCATCGATATCGCATTCCTTAATCCAATAACATGCAACATCTGTAACGAATTTTTCAACCTCCGGATTTTTCAGATTTAACTTTGGCATTCCATCATAATAACCAAAACATTTGAAGTTAGGAGCTTCTCCTTTTTCAGCCTTCAGCGGAAATCTCTCGATAAAATACCAGTCCAGATATCTGGATTTTTCTTCTTTTTCTATGATATCCTTAAATGCAAAAAAATCTCTTCCTGTATGGTTGAATACCGCATCCATCACTACTTTCATTCCACACTCATGCGCTTTTTGCACCAGCTCCTTAAGATCCTCTGTTGTTCCAAAGGAAGGATCAATCTGGTAATAATCAGTGGTATCATATTTATGGCAGGAATCCGATTTAAAAATAGGTGTTAAATACACAACATCTATTCCCAGCTTCTGAATATGATCCAAATGATCAATAATTCCTCTGAGATCACCATGCAGATTATCCTTAGATGTGATGGGTGCTTTATACCACAGTTCCTTGTCTATTGGCTGTGATGCTGCAAAGCGAGATGGAAAAATCTGATACACGACCTTGTTTGCTGCCCACTCCGGCACCTCAAACATTTCTTCCTCACGAAGGTTTTGCGGACAGTCGAACATTCTGTCCCTGTTTGTAATGCATTCCCTGCTAAACTCATAGTTGCCGTAATATACCTTTTCTCCCTGCATATCCGTAAATTCAAAATAATAGCGGAGGCATATCAAATGCATCTGAAGCTGTGCCTCATAAAAGTCATGAAACTGTGATGTGGCAACCTTCTTCATCGGAATCGTCTTTCGCGTATCCTTCCATTCCAATGGTATGTACTTATCCTCATAATGGAGAATGATCTCTTTTATATCATCTTTTTTTACCTGCACACGTATCACAAATAAATCCTTATCGATTGCATAGCAGAATCTTTTATCCATATCATGAAGAATTGCCGAATATTCCATAATATTTTCCTTCCTTTTATTTAAGGTGCTCAGTTATCACATTCCATCAACTTAAAAATATCTCCATCATTTTACTTGTAATGACGGAGATATTTTATTAAATACGGACATAGCCGGTAGATGGACCTGCACCAACTTTTGCGATATACCCATTCTTAACCAGATCCGTCAAAGTCCTTTCCACGGTAATTTTACTTATATCAGGACAAAACTCCATGATTTCTTTCTTTGTAATCTTGCCAACCTTGTTATCAATAACTGCTTTAATTCTATCAGGCTTAGAAAGACTGCGATGCTTCAAATGTTCTACACGACTTTCAAATTCATTATATGCTTTCAGCATGATACCCAGATAATATTTAACAAAAGGCTCATAGCTGTTTTCTCCCTCATGC
>ERZ1034984.2063-NODE-2063-length-16948-cov-16.794234_pt1 | contig 16948 bp, 9 predicted proteins | sample MGYA00520589_ERZ1034984 | MGnify/ENA primary metagenome ERZ1034984 (study PRJEB33766, sample SAMN09781790) | gut metagenome | biome: gut microbiome | host: Homo sapiens | place: Madagascar | study: EMG produced TPA metagenomics assembly of the PRJNA485056 data... | reverse complement strand
TTTCTAGTATATCTTCAGTAACCCCTAATTTATTTAATACTTTAGCTGCTATACCATCTTTTTCTTTTAGAAGACCTAGAAGTAAATGCTCTGTTCCTACAATTTTATGTCCAAAACTTTTCGCTGACTCTACACCTAAGTCAATTGCTGTTTTAGCTCTTTGAGTAAATCTATTGAAGTACATTTTCATCCCTCCTATTTCTTATTTCTATTGGCAAGAGTAAATTCTTCTCTTAAAAAATCAGCTCTTTTTATATCACCATCACTAGTTATTGGAGACATCAACTCCATAATAGGCTTCATTCCTGTCATTAAATTAATAACTTTTTCTAAACTAATATCTTTAATATAGTCCATTTCAATCCCCAATTTTATATTAGACAAATGTTTCATAGCTTCTTGTGCTGATATTATTCTGCAGTTTTGTAATATACCTAAAGATCTATAAATATCATCTTCTAATTCTATGGATGCTTCCATATTTACAAGTAATCTAGATTCATTTTCTTTTGTAAGTCTTCTTGAGTTGAATTCATCTACTTTTTCTTTTAACTCTATATCATAGGAATAAAATAATTCTTTTTCGCCATCAAGCTCAATATAAAATCTTAACATATCATACACGTAGAAAGTCTGTTTCTCTTCGTCAAACGTGAAATCATGATTGTCGCATGCACAAAGTGTAAACACTATTGTTACCAATATTATTCTATTTTTTATTGCTTGTCTGTTTTTTGAATTCATTCCACCATTTATTAATTTGTTCGATTTTGTCTTTCTCCTTCAGTTTGTCATTCTTAAACAAATTCTCGACAGATGCTTTGAAGTGTGTCTTAACGAAGCCGCGGAAAGCGTCATATGTTTTAGTCCCTTGCTCAGCCTCTTTTTCGCGAAGAGCATCGTCGTGGTTGCCAGCCTTAATATAACCTGCTATTGTTTTAAGCAAATATTTTGTCAGACCCTTATCGCGCGCAATCTGCTTAGTGTGTCCCACCTCGTGCGAGAATTGGCGGAACCAGAGGTCATAATCCTGCCCACCTTTGCTATTATCAAGATAATATGGCGACACAAGGATTCGTGCATTATTGGGAGAGCTGCCAATTGTAATGCAATTGCCTTCGGGTTGAGAAATGAATTCTTCAAGCCTTGCATTCTTCACATACGTAATGGGAACGTTCGCTGCCAAAGACAATAAGTGAGCGGCTGATTCCGTAAAGGTATAGTATGTTACTTCATGGGGTATCCCCATTAACGTATTGGCGGAGCCTACTGCTTGGTACAGAACAACGGTTTCGACATGTTTTACAACAATGCCCTTAGGGAACATTCCCATAACATCGATATTCGCAATTGGACTCCCGTTACAATATGTATACGAACTTACTGACACATACTTTTCTGTTAAATTATCCACCCCATACCACAAACTTATGATTGGGTCCATGTATCTTGCACCGTAATAGTACAAGCCGGTCTCATCATCGAACTGTTTGCCGTTGAACTTATACGGCAGGTCTTCGGAGCTGCTATGCTCGTCAACTAACAGCTCACCATAAGGCAGGTAGGCATCATACTGAGTGATATTGGCTTTATCGTCTGTGATGTAAGACGTTGAGCCGAGGTGGTCACTGTGATAGAAGAAGGTTTCTTCTTTCGTAGTGTCATTAGGGATGTAGCCATAACCAGCCTGTGGGTCATCAGGGTTACTTGGGTCATTCCAGCTTACAGGTGGACCGGGATTAGTATTCGGTGTAGTGTTGGGGTGTGGAGTCTGAATCCAACCCTGTGGCACATCATGGTTGCCAAGTTCTGTGAGGACGACATTATAGCCAACACCCGTGTTCTCCGGGTCGCCGTACGCACCCTTCATTGTTGGAACACCCGGTGCAATGCCCTGCTCCTTATAATACGCTTCCTTCTGCTTCTGAATCTGATTCATACGTTCAGCATAGTCCTGCTGACCAGCCGTTACGTATGAGCCGTTACGTCCGTAAACGTTGTTAAACAGACCCGTTCCTATCCTTGAAGCAACTCGTTTGTCACCAATAAAGTAATGCTTTGTGAAGCGGTTCTTGTTGACAGAGAGGATACTTGCAGGATAAAGCGTGAAGTTATCCGTTTCATGGAACGTGATACCCTATGGTGCACCATTGATATACACACCCTCCATCGTACCGTAACTCTTCATGATGCGTTCACCGGCAGCATTGTAAGTGTAACGTGGGGCTTTACCATAAATGTTATTCATAACTTACTTCCTTATGTTAGGTTTACTTATATCAGGAGACTTAAAATTGTAATTTACAATTATAGTATCTCCCTTTTTAAGTAAATCAAATCTTCCAACTCGTTTTTCAGACCCTTTGAATCTTTTTCCATTAACTTTATATGTGTAAGAAAAGTAGGGACGATAATGTGCATAATACAAATTATCTACAACTCCCAGGGTCACAGCTGGCGCCTCTGAAACCTTATAATCTTTCCACATATGATATATTTGAATCGTAAGGAAAGCTAAAAGAGCGCAATATGATATCATTTTATTATCCTTCTTCATCTGCGTCATCTTATGTTTAAAGGTTTTTGGATTCTTGTATTATCTTGCCTTGCTTCATTTACTCCCCAAGGTTTTTTAGGGGGATGATGGGCGATAAGTAAAAGCATCCCATAAATTACCAATCAAATTATCAAAGCTTTGGCCGACGTATCCTTTTTGAACCCCACCAAAATATCTATCCATATTTCTTACCAAAGTGCGTGTTCTTGCAGAAGTTACTAATTTTCTTTCTTGTTTTAACTGCTTTTGAACAGCTTTTGTAGAAGTTTTATAATGCCTCATATCTCTTGTACTACTGCGAGAAAATGATCTGCGTACTTTCTCAACTGGTCTTGTTAAGGTTGATTGCAATTTACCACCAGCAGGTGTATTCATATATACATCTAGTGGACCTTGAGGCCCTTCTATTTTTCCATTAACATTTATTGTTATCATCGCATCTACCATACTAGCATGTTTAGCAAACTTTGTGTTGCTAAAAAATGCGGCATTAGCTACACTCGTAACATCAACATTACCTACTGCATCTGGCAAATCCTGTCCTTGAGATACATTCACTGTAGTTTGTACAGCTGCATCAACTCCACCATTTATAAAAGCAGACTTAATATATCCCACAGCTTTCCTAAATAAGTTTACCCCATTCTTCAACAAACCAGGTGGAATTCCCGCAAAATTACCATCTTTATCACGTAATATAATAGGATTTCCACTACAATATAGATATGGTGAAATAGAATTTAACAACTCAGTGTACATATCCACCCCATACCACAGACTTGTCATAGGATTTAAGTACCTTGCACCGTAATAGTATAGACCTGTCTCTTCATCAAACTGTTTGCCATTGAACTTATAAGGCATCTCCTCACTGCTGCTGTGCTCGTCAACCAACAGTTCACCGTATGGCAGGTAGGCATCATACTGCGTGATGTTGGCTTTATCATCTGTGATGTAGGACGTTGAACCTAAGTGGTCACTGTGATAGAAGAAGGTTTCTTCTTTCGTAGTGTCGTTGGCAATGTAACCGTAACCAGCCTGCGGGTCATCAGGGTTGCTCGGATCATTCCAGCTTACAGGTGGACCAGGGTTGGTATTCGGCGTAGTGTTCGGGCGTGGAGTCAGAATCCAACCCTGTGGCACATCATGGTTGCCAAGTTCTGTGAGGACGGCATTATATCCAACACCCGTGTTCTCTGGATCACCGTACGCACCCTTTTCTGTAGGTACACCAGGCGCAATGCCCTGCTGCTTATAGTATGCCTCTTTCTGCTTCTGAATCTGATTCATACGCTCAGCATAATCCTGCTGACCAGCGGTGACGTAGCTTCCGTTTCTTCCGTAAACGTTGTTGAACAGACCCGTTCCTATCCTTGAAGCGATTCGTTTGTCACCAATGAAGTAATGCTTTGTAAAGCGATTCTTATTGATGCTGATTATCGAAGCTGGATAAAGCGTAAAGTTGTCCGTCTCATGGAACGTGATGCCTTGTGGTGCACCGTTGATATACACACCTTCCATCGTTCCGTAGCTCTTCATGATACGCTCACCAGCAGCATTGTAAGTGTAACGACTTGTCTTGCCGTTGTCAGAAAGTACCATCAGGCGATTGTCTTCATCCCAGTACATCTCACGGGTAGTATTCGTAGAGTCGTTCGTTACCAGCGTAGGATTACCGTTGGCATCATGCGTGTAATCTTCTTCAAAAACCTCTTTATAAAAACTATTACGTCATTTTATAATGTAATCACTGTAAAAGAGTAGACAATTCTCCGCATAGCCTACCATGTATCTCATTGGTTACTTTTGATATTACGGTTTCTTATTGGTGGAGCATGAAACTCAACTCTCCTTTTCAATAGGATAGTATCAGGTCTTTCTGATATTTTTGTTATAGTTCCATTATCCTTAATCCGGTATGCAGAAGCTTCCTTCAAGAAAAATGCAATGTTATCGTTACATTTATCAATATTCGTTTTGTTTTTATTATAAGTCTTTAGAATATTCGATTGTTCATAAAGAAAGCCAGAAGATGACTGGATAAATATTAGCTTATCCTTATAATACTGCAATTGGGAAGGATATAATCTATATTTTGAAGGTAAACAATACAAAGATGGACCAAGTAAGATTACATTATTACGTTTATATCCATTTCTCCAATTGTATTCAAAGTCTGTAATAAAAATCAAAGATTTATATTTAGGATGGCGCTTTGCGTATTCATCAACTACAGATTTTACTTGACTACTGACTTGATTGTTCATATTACCTTGTACATTTTGTTCTGGTCTGCATGCCGTTAAATTTATGACAAAAAACGATGCCAATACGTATAGAAATAGTCTCATATTCATTCTTTTAATGACCATGTATTTTTTGCAACATAAGAAAAGAAACTTATATTAGCCTTCAGAAATGTCGAAACTTTATTAAAAGGTTTAGGTAAATCTTCTATAAAAGCTTGATGTTTTTTATTCTGAAGAATACCAGTAACATTATTATCGTGACCAAGTACAAAAACGGGAATTCTCATATTTTCTGCAAGCTTTCCATCATATGGACCATTCGGGGAGTAATATGATGGAGTCGGGTCGCCAGATGTATCTTGATGCGTATGAATTTGTGCAACAACGGAGTATACAACATTCCCTTTACTGACAGAGTGATGTCCTATTTTGTATCCGTATTCTGAAATTTTCATCGTTCTACTATCATTATTGTAATCAGGTAACACAAGCACATTTCCGTTAGATAATATAAAACCTCCAACCTCTTTTCCTTGTGGATTACGTGGAACTTTATGTAAGTTATTAGCTTGATTCCACATATGCTTATAAGCATCCGACTCATGACGGAATAAAATACTGCCATCACTTCTATATGATATCCCTTGTTTGGCATTGTGGTAAGTCTCTCCCAGATATTTGAAGCCTCTCCGAGTATGACGTACACTTATATCCTTCTGCGAATGAATTTTAGGGTTATAATAGATCCCCTTTTGTGTTTGTATCCATCCTCTCCCGTCAGGATCTTTTAAAACAATTGGATTATCACCACAATAGACATAGGCTCCTGTCATAAGATACTTCTCTGCCAACGGATCCACCCCATACCAAAGACTTGTTACAGGATTAATATACCTTGCACCGTAATAGTACAAGCCTGTCTCTTCATCGAACTGTTTGCCGTTGAACTTATATGGCAATTCTTCGGTTGATGAGTGCTCGTCAACTAACAGTTCGCCGTACGGCAGGTAAGCGTCATATTGCGTGATGTTGGCTTTATCATCTGTAATGTAAGACGTACTGCCGAGGTGGTCACTGTGATAGAAGAAAGTTTCCTCTTTCGTAGTGTCGTTTGGAATATAGCCATAACCAGCCTGTGGGTCATCAGGGTTACTTGGGTCATTCCAGCTTATAGGTGGACCAGGGTTAGTATTCGGTGTGGCGTTGGGCTTCGGAGTCTGAATCCAACCCTGTGGCACGTCGTGGTTGCCGAGTTCTGTGAGGACGGCATTATAGCCAACACCCGTGTTCTCTGGGTCACCATACGCACCCTTCTCTGTCGGTACACCAGGAGCTACACCCACCTTCTTATAGTATGCCTCCTTCTGCTTCTGTATCTGATTCATACGCTCCGCATAGTCCTGCTGACCAGCGGTGACGTATGAGCCGTTACGTCCGTAAACGTTGTTAAACAATCCTGTACCGATACGGCTGGCGATTCGTTTGTCACCAAGGAAGTAATGCTTTGTGAAGCGATTCTTGTTGATGCTGATTATTGAGGCAGGATAAAGCGTAAAGTTATCTGTTTCATGGAAGGTAATACCCTGCGGAGCACCATTGATATACACACCCTCCATCGTACCGTAACTCTTCATGATACGTTCGCCAGCAGCGTTGTAAGTATAACGACTCGTCTTGCCATTATCAGAGAGTACCATCAGGCGGTTGTCTTCATCCCAGTACATCTCACGGGTAGTGTTCGTAGAGTCGTTCGTTACCAGCGTAGGATTACCGTTGGCATCATACGTGTAATGGTCATGACCAATCTGCGTTGGAGCTGTCGGATGATTACTGTCCTCATACTTATAAGCAAAGTTATAAGACTTAGCTGTTATTGTTGAGTCCACCTTCTGTACCTTAGTGAGCGGTTCACTCATCCGTCCGAACGACATTACCATATCGTAACTTGCACTTTTTGCCTTACCGTTTGCATGAACAAGGCGGTTCAGTTCGTCATACTCATACGTATGCGAACTCTTTCCGCCCAGCTTCGCCTTGTTGAGTTTTGTAAGCGATGTCGGGTTGGCAGCATTCGTAATACCGAGGATATTGTCCACAGCATCATACTGGTAACTGTTCTCCATGACAGTCTGACCATCCGCTGTAAGGTTCATCACCTGCAGACGTTCACGCTGCTTATCGTAGGTATAGGTAGTCTCCGTTCCATTACCGAGTTTCGTATAGACCGTATGACCCTCCTTGTCGTAACCTATCCTGTCAACAATAACGCTCTGACGTCCCTGTTTATTGCTCGTCATGCTCTCCACCTGTCCAGCCGCATTGTAGTGATAAGTCACCACTTCACCATCAGGATAAGTCATCGTCTGCATACGGTTCCAGCTATCATAGGTAGCACCATAAACATAAGTCCTGATATCCGCCACACTCGCCATGACTGTACGGACAGTCTTCGTCACCTCACCCTGTCGACCGTAGTAGTAGGCTTCACCGCCACTCGCATCCTCAACGAGGGCAAGACGACCGGCACGGTTATACTTATCGCCTGCCTTACCATAGGTATAAGTAACACGATTAAAGAGGTTTTCTGGATAAAGTACCTCATGGAGTCGCTCGAAGTCGTAGGTGTAAGAGATGTAACCCTTGTCAGATATCAACTTCCTAAGCTCTGCCGTGAGCTTCGTCAGGAGGTTACCTGCCGCATCATAGGTCATGTCCGTTTCACCCGCATCAGGATGATTCACCATCAGTTTCCGACCAAGCAGATCGTAGACATACTTCGTCTCCTTGCCGTTAGGATGCTGAACCGTCATCACCTGTCCGACAGGGTCATAGCTGTACTTCACCGTGATATCCTCACCACGGGCATGCTGCACCGTCTCCCGGTTGCGTCCCTTGGCATCCGTATAGCTCTCCGCATGTCGTCCCAGTGCATCCGTGACTGTTGTCTGGAGCATCGGTTCACCGTCATGACTGCCGATAGAGTAAGCCGTACGTGTCACACTTCCGTCAGCAAGCGTAACACTCGTGGTACGGTCGTGTGCATCATACTCCGTTTTTGCCTGCAGGTCACCCGTAGCATGGTTGTAAGTGCCGATGTTACCATAACTTTCCGTCATTGGGTAATAAGCTGTAATGTTACGTCCGAAGGCATCGATGACAGCCCTTCCACTGACGATGGAGACCTTTTGATTGCTTTCACCAGACCACACCACACCCGTCTGCTTCGTCTGGACAGCACGCATCAGTGAGTCGGCGAATGTATAGGTGTCAATGTTTCCGTCCTTAGAATAATGGATGGTATGTGCCTTACGTTCTGCAGGGAAGTACTCAAAGCGGATAGTAAACGGCTGACCGCTCTCTATCTCATACGGAGCACGGATTGTCTGCTGTCTGCCCAGTGCATCGTAGGTGTATTCCATCTTCTGCCCGTTGAGGTCAGTCGTTACAGACGGAGCATTCCAAAGACCATCATAAGCCGTGCTGGAGCTATAGCCGTATGCATCCTTGACACTTGTCACAAGACTATGATAGAGGTCATCATACGTATAAGCATAGAACATACGCTGATGATTGTAGTTCTCCGGCTTCGTCATGCATGTGATGTTGCCATAGCCATCGTAAGTCATGTTATAGACAGACGGCTTGTCACCGTTATGGAGCATGATCTCCGTTATCTCACCGTTGCCGTCCACCTTCGTTGAGCGTTCACGGTAGGTCTTACCGCCACTGCTGACAGCGATATGGCTCGGAACACTGACAATATACTTGTCGGCTATCTTATGATAGTTAATGTTTGCCTCTAAGCTATAGGCTGTTGTCGTCTCCTTATATCCCTGCAGGTTACCATAGTCATCGTAAGTATTGCTGACAGCAACCGCCAGACTGTCCCCACTATTTACATCAAAGTTACTCTGAACAAGAGTCTTTAGGGCAGGGAAGACAACAGCATCTGTCGTATTATTACCAACGGCGAGTGTCTTCAGGTCATAGTCATATAGAGATCCTTGCAGTTTCTTTCCATCAGCGGTATAGAGATACTCACTCGTAACAAGCCCATGAGCATAGTAATCCCTGTTCTTGCCATAGCTCTGTACGGAGTAACGATAGAGTCTGTCACCGTTCTCTGTATCTATCTGATTAGTACGTACCTGCTTGAAACCATAGAAGTCACGCTCACGACGGTCACGATAGCCACCGCTATATTCAAAAGTATTCCTGCTTCGTACTGCTCCGTTCTCCTTGTATCCACCTGTCGTCTCAACCGATGACATCACCCAGCGACGTCCCGGCAGGTCGTAACTTGGAGTTGTCTGCTCATAACCGATATTGATATGTCCGCCGAAAGGAAGTGTCACAGAGCGCAGCATGTTCGTTCTGCCCGTAAGGTTACGGTGGACGATAAGCTGCTTTGCCTCGTCAGATATGATAAGGTCGGGACGTCCGTCACCATCAATATCTCTCAAGGCTGCGCTTGTAAGACTAACGCCACTTGACCAAGATTTGGTAACCTTAGTTGTAAACCTTAGTTTTAAAAACAGAATATGTATTGGAATGGAAACAGCAAAATTACCATATTGAGAAACGGACGTTGCCAATGACTCATTGAAACGACCTTGTTGTTCTTCGGAATAAGGAATAAAACCAGAACCCGTATTCAACATTATAGTGAACTTTCCACCACTACGAGTTACCATATCAGGTAAGCCATCGCCATTAATATCTATAAAAGATACATTATATTTTGTTGTCGTCTTTGTTCCGTTGACACCGAAAGAAATATCAGCATTACCAAGTACCCCAATGGATGTACCAAGTCCTGCACCCCATGTGCTATTTTCAGAAGACTCCAACGAAGTTACACCACTACTCTCCTCATTTGTAAAGTTATATCCAAGACCAAACTTCACCTTGTCGCCCAAGAGCATATCAGGAAGTCCGTCACCATTGATGTCTAACCAGTCACTCTCTGTATGAGAAGTTCCAGAAGTAAAGTTTCCGCTTGCGCTCACTGACACACTAGATATAGCATTACCATTGGAAGAATTCCTACCCTCACCTCCACTTTGAGTTTCATCGTCTTGTGGTTTAGGATTGATACTGATAGCTAAAGCGTTCTTTGCCGAAGCTTGTTTTGATAGACTTCCATTTGCTCCGACAGTAGAAGAGCTTGCTTTGAATCTTGGTCGACTGACATTTAATTTCATGCGATCTTCACCAAGTGTACCCGTTGCTTTTGTGTATTGAGTAACAATACTGCCATCCACTTCCTCTAACCAATCAGGGTAACCATTACCATTGATATCCATTAGAGCTACCTTGCTATAAGAAGTCTGTGTACTCTTACTGCCACTGAGTCCTGCATAGGAGATTCCACCGCTTACACCATAGCCATTACTCTTTGACTCACTCATGAGCACAGGGGCAGACAATTCACCTGCATTCTTAGCATAATAGACACTGTCTATTATGATAGCATCCTCGCCGATACGAGAACTACAGATTGTATCTAAAGAGATAAAGACATGCTCAGATCCACCAACATACATCCTCTTGTTTGCATCATATCCCATAACAAAGAAGCGCTGTTCGTTGACAGGAGTAAGACTCTTTGCAAGTTGATTGCCATCGTGTGTAGATTTATAATGCTCGGCCATATCCTTATATTTATCCCTGTCAATGGTCAGTGCTGATACTTCTATTGGCTGGGTAGCATAGGCTTTATTGCCATTATAGGCGAATTGTCCCCATCCTCGATAGAGCCTTCCATAATCAACAGAGTTATACCCAGAGAAAACACAAGCCTCTAACGTATCCACAAGAACACGCTGTTCAGCAGTAACAACTGTAGATGTGGCACTTTGGTAAGAAAGACTATCGCGTAAAAGACTAACTTTGGCATGAGTAGATTTAGATAATTCGTTACTTACTGCAAAAGTAGCAGTCACCTTACCTGTATTTAATCGTTTGATAAGTGTTGTGTCTGTAACTATGATAGTATCTACCTTGAGCGTATTGGAAGTATTCAGACGACAGGTGTGGTGCAATACGGGAAGTCCGTTTTGATCATGTAAAGTGAGGTAAACTGTAGCAGTATCTGTGTCATTCTTTTTATCTTCACGCACAACGGATAGTGTTGGAACAATAAAAAGTTTAGGACGGTATTGTCTATTCAATACGGTAACACCCTGTTTCAACACTTTGCTCCCTGCTATACTAACAGGCTTGTTGAACATCCTACGAGATGCAACAAAACGTACACTTTCTTGGTCATCTTCATAATTATAGCTACCCGCCCATTGTACTTTTGTCCAATCAACTGGGGATGTGGTTGTGATTTCAAAGAAGAATGAAATAGAATCTTTCTCATTTATGTCATCAGTATAATCGTAGGAGCCATTGACTACACTATCAGCTGGAAGTTTAAGCCGTTTTACAATCGTTTCACCATGTTGATCCAAGCGTGTGACGATAAGTGTAACATCATCAGAAGTCTTCCCCTTCATATAAGGAGCGTGAAGCGTAACCTTACCAGTACGATTAAATATAGCAACATTGTTTTCACCTTCTATATAATCAGCCTTGCTATTATATGTTTTTAAGTCTTCTGACAGATACCTATCCTTGCCAACAGGCAAAGATATATAAGTAATTATGGGATTCCAAAGAACTCTGTCGTCCTCACCATCATATCGAGACTGAAGACGGAAGAAAATTCTGTCTCCTACTTTTACATCACAATTAAGATTGTTGGTTTTGCTACCAGCTTGTAATAAAGAGTCGCGGACCATGAAACCATTGTTCTCATGTTGAATGCTGTAGATGATGCCATCACCTTGATTGCTAAGTTTTTTTATAGTACTTTGTATGTTGACCTTGCCAGCAAAAGGTGCACACCACATCCGGACGGCATCATTCAGTGGATATTCCTTTTCCAAAGAGTCACGGATAACCTTATAGTCTGGAATAAAATGCTTATCAATAGGTGATCCTTCACCAATAATAGGATTGGCAGTCACATTACTTGCAGGACTAAATACAGGTTTACCGTCTACAATATGATTGAAGTAGACCTGACCATTGACTGCTATGTCTGTAAGTCCATCACTGTTGAAATCATAAAGATAGGTGGTAGTCTTGTCCTGATCTTTTGAATGTGTATAAGAAATTCCAACAGAAGCACCAAGTTTTTTTGTAATACCAACTTCAACAGCAGCATCTGCATTAAGAGAACGACTGATACTATTACCTTCAGAGAAAGAGTTTACTCCTGGTATCCGTAACTCTTTACCAAAGAGTAAATCCTTTCCATCTGCACTCATGTTTTTACGATAGAAAAGTTCGTTACCTCGTTTGAAAAGCTTATCAGGCAGTCCATCACCATCAATATCTACGAAAGCAACTTTACCTGTATTTGAACTTTTGCTATTAGAGAAAGATGGACCGACGTTTACTGTTCCACCAGTGAAACCTACACCTATCATTGTTCCCCCACCTGTAGTACGGCTTTTTGAAGCTCCACCACCAAGAATACTAAGATTGTCATCACACCCACGAACCGAATGACTGAGGAATGCTTCGTAATCTTCTCCTTCGGCCTTCCATATCTCTTCCTTAGAAGAGAAAAGCCCATTTTTGAGGTCATTGTAATAGTCAAAGGATTGTGTAGCAACCTTACCATCCCTACTATCGTTCTGATCAATGCTCTTTAGCAGCATTTTGCCAAACGGTCCTTCTTCATAGTTTAAGCTATAGCTGCGGAGTTGCTGACCATTATTCTTCACTGTGACCTTACGGAGTAGCCCTTTGTCCCTTTGCATAATGCCAAGTCTTCCGCTACTCGTTACATCTTTTCGGTCTGTGGCTATAGAGTCAATATTGAATTCAATGCTATACAGTCCTTCCGTCTCCCCGAATCCTGTCCATGTATAGCGTTCAGGATAAAGGTTATTGCCAGACTTCATGTAATGGAAAGCAGCAAAGTTTCCGTGAACATCGGTAACACGGTCAAGTGCCCATTTGATACGGTTACCCTTGGTGTCGGTAAGAGAAGTTGCATCACTGACATGACCACCATGACCACCATAACTGTAGACTGTACCATCCTTGCCAGTCACTTCCCAGTAATAGTTCTTCGGGCTGTTACCCTTTCGGATAATCCTACTGAAACCACCTTCTGTCATTGGATAGAACTGCTTGTCTGCCTGTCTTGCCAAAGAGTCAGTCCTACGATAGAGTCGGTCACTGAGCTGCTGTCCCATGAGAAGATAGCTCTCACTTTCTGACTTATCATCGAAACGTGGTACACCCCATCGGGTCTCTATGTCAATGCTCTGTACAGGAAGACTCCATCCATAGCCAACAAAGCTACTACCGCCCTCGCTGCTATACTGTAAGCCGGCACTTACACCAATATCATTACGCCCTGCAGGAACTTCGAAAGGATAGGACAGTGACGCCGTACCATTCTGATTAGCTGATGGGGCTTCAATCTGCTGAATACCCGCTGCTGGGTCAGCAGCCTTCAGCTCACTGATTCCTGTAGGGACATAGTTCTGTGTTTCGGGACTCTCTGGAACCTTGATGATACCGTTGATGACATCCGTAAAGTGTGAAGTCTCTGCCATTGCCACCTCACGTTTAGCATCAATACCTTTTGACTGAAGCATTGTCCAACGTTGGTGCAGTTCATCATAATAATAGGTGTGGATATCATCTACGGTATAGCCTTTCGGTATCAACGTGCTGTCGTAAGGTACTGCGATACTTGCCAGATGATGGACGAAGTGATTGCCATGAGGTAAGAAGCGATACCCTGACACCGTATCTGTTCTTGCCATCAATGTATCACAACTACCTGTAACGTTCACCATACCCGTAGGCAAGGTTGGTAGTTCACCTTTTCTAAGTGGTGTAATACTGAGAACTTTACCCTTTTCCATAGCCTCACATGGTACGGCAAGCTGGGCACGCCCAACATTGAGCGTATCGCTGTCGGAGTTGGTAAAGAACTTGCTGACGGTACGTTTGCCTAAGTCTGCAAAAAGTCTTGCAGACTTCCTGTTCGCCTTGTGAGTATCTACACGATTCCCCTTTTGATTTCTTGCGATTTCTTCGGAGATTCTCTTCACAGGTAAGTTCTGTACACTGTCCTTAACTTGTTTTCGTAAGGAAGTAGCCTTTCGGGAAATGCTATCTTTTTGTACAGAAGAGATTGTATCAGTAGATGTAGAATCACTAATTACAGTTTCTTTAGCAGAACGATTACTTCCACCATTACAGGAGTTTAGTATGATTCCTGCAAGCAACAGGAACGGAAGGAGGAATGAATGTGTAGAATACTTCATTATTCTTGCTATTTTGTTTCAGACCTAAAGGTCCTCAGTATATATACTTGCGTTGGAAAATTTTATAAAGGAAAAATGAGAATTACTTCCTCACCAGTTTAAATGTCTTTTTTTTGCTACCACTTTCAAGTGTCAATAAGTAAACACCTGTCTGTGGAAGATAGACTTTGGTTGAAAAATATGTATCAGGCATATTGGTCTGACGACTGACAAGAGCTCCACCCGTCGTATAGAGCGCCATATCCAATGGAGCAGCTTCGCTCAGTTCCACCTGGACACCGACATTTCCATTCGCCGTTGGATTAGGACTTACACTTACATTTGCAAAGAAGTCACTATTTCCATCAGAAGGATTCATGAAAGGAATCTCTGTGATACCTGTCTTCGAAATCTGAAACTCATTCTCAGCCTTGTTGCCCACATGATCTGTCGTCGTAAGAAGGTATTTCCCCTCTATGAGTCCATCGGCAGACTGTATGCTGTCGCTTGTAGTACGATTGAAAACAGACATGTGTTCTCTCTGTAGAGTCATCTTGTAAGGGGCAATACCTCCTGTTACTCTAACAGAAAGTGTTCCTGTGCTGCCGCTCTCCTCCTTTGGCTGCGCTACTTCTATCGTTGTAAACATATCTTTGGCAGCTCGTAGCGTGAAGACATCATGCCTTCCTAACGGTATATTCTTAAAGACAATACTGTCACCAACTGTCGTATTTGCCTTATGATAGCTTAGAGTTTTGACAGGAAAGCTACCCGTTCCTGTAGGATCAACGGCAAGATAGTAGCTCTCACCTTCTGCAAGAGGCTGTATCTGGCGTAGCTGCTTGCTATCAGCTACAACATCAACATTGGGCTTGTCAATCCGTGTTGCTGTATCCATCCATATTCTACCGAGCCACTTGCCGTAAGCCTTACTCTGGCGGAAAGAAAGCTTGCCATTGTTGTCACCCCAAAGAAGACTCTCGCCATCTTCAAGAGGCTTGCTCATACTGATTGTAAGAAAACCGTCTTCCTCACAGCTCCTGGCTCTTGTCTTATGCAGGGCAGAAGCCTTGTCTGAGATAATACCAGCTATACGGTGACTATAGGCCTTATTGGTATAACCATTCCAAATGACCTCGCTTCTTGAATTAAGGTAACTGCTGCGAAGGCTCACGTCATATTTCAAGGCAAGATAGCTTTCCACACGGCAACGTTCTGCATCGGAAAGGCGGCGATCGAAGACGGTATACTCAACAGTTCTACCATCAAGGTTCTTCACAGGCAGTTGGGTGTTCTCATTCCGACCGATATGCAGAGTCTGACCGTTGCCCATATTGGAAGAGGTCGTATAGCTGTAAAGTCGCATTTCAGGCAGCGAGTCCTTGGCATAATTCATGAAAGTACCATTGCCAAGGTTAGCAGCACGCTCTGTTGTCTGCATACAAGTAATAGCTTTTCCGCTTCCAAGAGACCATATTGCCTGTTCTTTTTCACCATATACCTTACTTACGCCTATATAGGTAAGTCCAGCACCAGCAGAGACACGGAAAGAGGCAGAATCGTGTGACCAGACCATTGGCTTATCTACACCACCAGGGGTCTGAGCTGTAGCAGAAAGAGTGGATATAAAGAAGAAAATTACTGTGAGGTATTTATGTTTCATATAGAGACTGTTTTAATATGATTCGAGGATGTTGCTTATTTAACTTTGCCAAGTGGAAGACTGTAGCCAATGGTAAGGCTGACAGTCTGCAGATTGTTCATACGTTCCTGATACCCATAGTCATTGGCACTGGTGCGGAGGATATCATTAAATCCAAAACCGTATTCCAGTCCAGCCTCCAGACCATTCTTTACATCAACATAGCCAATCTTAATGGTAGGAATGAATGCTACTCGTGCCTTAACAGATTCTCTCAGATGATCCTGAGTACGTTCTGCCTGCTGTCGATATACCTCTCCAATGCGGTCATTGGTAAAATCGATATTACGGCTGCCAAACGGAATAGCAGCACTGATTCCTGCTCCCATATAGAACTTTGGGAAAGCATAGAAACGAAGCAAGATTTGTGGAGTAATGAAATTATAATGAAACCGTGTAGTCTCGGTTATATTTTCAGGTTTCTTGTACTCCGTCAGCTTGCTGGAGAGACGAGTATAATCAATGCTCAACTCTGCACCTAACCTGCGATATTGCCATGTGCCAAAGACTCCAATACGAGGATTTACACCACCACGTTCATTCATTGTGAAAGTAGGACGTATATCATAGTTCTCAATAATACTGCTTAATCCTGAAATGCTGGAATAACCAACTCCTGCCCTAAGTCCAATCCGAAAAAGATGATGGTGAGGAAAAGAGTAAGTCCTCATAGATGGAGTTTCTTTCGGAATTTCCTCTACTATGGTGGGCTGGCTATTCATAGAGTTGTCAAGAACATGTTCACCTGTTTTCTGATTAGTAGGTTCATTGTCTGGTTCTTTCGTCTCGTGTTTTATACTGGCTGTTTTATCGTTTACAGATGAATTCCCCTGCTTATTATATACACAATATGAACGTCCCGAATTTTTCTGCACATCTGTCCTGTCTAAAGAAGAAGAGACTTGCGGTGTAGAAGATTGTGATGGTGCCTTGTCTGCTGTCTTTTGTTCTATACGTTGCTCAGACTCTGGCTCGTCATTAACACAGCGTTCTATACCAAAAAGAGTAGCTATGCCAAGAAAGATTCCTGCCAGAATATAACGTTTTTTTCTGTTGCTCTTATCCTTCATAGATAAACTCATAAGGGTTAAAGTTTAAAAAGATAGCTGATACTAAG
>ERZ1034984.2059-NODE-2059-length-16960-cov-4.390890_pt1 | contig 16960 bp, 19 predicted proteins | sample MGYA00520589_ERZ1034984 | MGnify/ENA primary metagenome ERZ1034984 (study PRJEB33766, sample SAMN09781790) | gut metagenome | biome: gut microbiome | host: Homo sapiens | place: Madagascar | study: EMG produced TPA metagenomics assembly of the PRJNA485056 data... | reverse complement strand
TATATTATCATTTTGGAGTAAATTTTGAGGTTTACACAAAATGAGGGATTGCCCCCTTTCCTGCCTTAATTCATCTGTAAAGCGTTTGTTTTATCATGAAAACATCTCTTTATTTCCGTCACAAACCAAAAAATCGGCTTATTTTTTCTTATTTTTATCACAAATTGATATTGCTTTTTTAACAAAAATCATTTATAATCATAGTATAAGATGTGGTATTTTGTGCCGTTTGCATTTTTGATTCGGTGTACAGAGCCGAAATACGTATATATTGAAAGGAATCATTCTATGGAACAAGACAGAAGAATCGGTGAGGAATGTGGTGTATTTGCCATTTATGACCCTAAGGGGGATTGTGCAAGAACGACCTATTACGGCTTGTATGCCTTGCAGCACCGCGGTCAGGAAAGCTGCGGTATTGCAGTCAATAACAACCGCGACATCACCTATTATAAAGATATGGGACTGGTCAACGATGTATTCAGCGAGGATATTTTGCAAAAGCTGAACGGCACGATGGCAGTCGGACATGTACGTTACTCCACAACAGGCGAGTCTCTGCGTGAAAATGCGCAGCCGCTTGTTTTGCGATATATAAAGGGCAATATTGCGCTGGCGCATAACGGAAACCTGGTAAATAAGGATCAGCTGGAGCAGGAGCTGAGTGTATCCGGTGCGATATTCCAGACAACAACCGACACGGAAATGATTGCGTATACGATTGCGAAAGAGCGTGTTCACTGCGGCAGTATCGAGAAAGCGGTAGAAAATACGATTCCGCGCCTTGTCGGCGCATTTTCGCTGATTGTAATGAGCCCTCAGAAGTTGATTGCTGTGCGTGATCCCTGGGGTTTCAGACCGCTTTGTATGGGTAAAAAGGGCGACGCGATTATTTTTGCTTCCGAAACCTGCGCTCTGGACAGTATCGGCGCGGACTTTGTAAGGGATTTGGAGCCGGGGGAGATTGTTGTTGTCAATAAAGGGAAAATCTCAACGATTGATACCTATATGCATAAGCATCCTCATTCCATGTGTATTTTTGAATATCTCTATTTTGCCCGTCCGGACAGCATTATTGAGGGACAATCCACACATGATTCCCGTATGCTTGCCGGAAAATACTTAGCACAGGAGCATCCGGTGGACGCGGATGTTGTTATCGGCGTTCCGGATTCCGGACTTTGCGCGGCAATGGGTTTTGCACAGGAATCGGGAATCCCGTATTCAATCGGCTTTGTAAAAAATAAATATATCGGCAGAACGTTTATTCAGCCGACCCAGGCAATGCGCGAAAATGCCGTTATGATTAAACTGAACGTCTTAAAAAGCGCTGTTGCCGGGAAACGCGTAGTGATGGTCGATGATTCCGTTGTTCGCGGAACGACCTCAAAAAGAATCGTCCATTTGCTGCGCAAATGCGGCGCGACAGAGGTGCATGTACGATCTTCCGCACCTCCGTTCCAATACCCGTGCTTCTTCGGAACGGACGTTCCCTCGCAGGATCAGTTGATTGCCTGTCGTTATCATAATGATATGGATGCAATCAGCAAGGCAATCGGCGCAGACAGTATCGGATTTTTGAGCGTGGAAGCTTTAAAGAAGATTATTCCGAATGCGAATTGCCAATATTGTGATGGTTGTTTCAGCGGAAAGTATCCGGTGGACGTTAACGTAAAGTTTGAAAAGGAAGACACCGATGATTAATCGTGATTCATTATTACTCTATGCTGTGACCGATAGGGCGTGGCTCAAGACGGGCGAAACATTGGCAGATGCGGTTCGAGCCGCGTTGGAGGGCGGCGTAACCTTGGTGCAGCTTCGTGAAAAAAATGCAGATCGGGACTCATTTATCCGGTCGGCGTTGGAGATCAAAGAGATTTGTCATGCGTTTCAAGTTCCGCTCATTATTAACGACAGCATTGATGTTTGTCTTGCGGCAGATGCCGATGGGGTTCATCTCGGACAGGGCGATACCCCGATTGATGAAGCGCGGATTCGTCTGGGGGACAATAAAATTATCGGTATTACCGCGCGTACTCCGGAGCAGGCAATCGCGGCCGAAAAGGGCGGTGCGGATTATCTTGGTTCGGGTGCGATTTTCGGAACTTTTACTAAAAATGATGCGAAGAAGATGGAGCCTGAAACGCTTCGAACTATTACCTCGTCCGTGCATATTCCGGTTGCGGCGATCGGAGGAATTAAGGCTTCGAATGTCGATCAGCTTGCCGGACTGGGAATCAGCGGTGCGGCGGTTGTTTCGGGCATTTTTGCACAGCCGGATATTTGTGCGGCGGCGCAGGAGTTAAAGCAAAAGCTTCAAAAGCTTGTCTGAGGGAAAGGAAATAGAATGAAAACTGCACTTACTATTGCCGGATCGGATTGCAGCGGCGGCGCAGGGATTCAGGCAGATTTGAAGACCTTTTCGGCGTTGGGCGTATACGGAATGAGCGTCATCACTTCCGTAACCTCACAAAATACAACCGGGGTTTTTGATGTATTCGATATTCCGCAGCAGCAGGTTGATTCACAGCTGAATGCGGTATTCGAGGATATTTTTCCCGATGCGGTAAAAATCGGGATGGTTTCCTCCGCGGGAATTATTCATACGATTGCGGATGATTTGGAGCGGTATGCGCCGAAACATATTGTTCTGGATACTGTTATGGTTTCAACAAGCGGACATCGCCTGTTGCAGCCGGATGCATTATCCGCCATGACACAGCGGCTTTTTCCGATTGCGGAGGTGATTACGCCGAATATTCCCGAGGCGGAGATTTTGGCGGATTGCAGCATTGCTTCGGCAAAGGATATGGAACATGCCGCCAAAATTATTTTTGAAAAATATCATACGGCGGTTTTGATAAAAGGCGGTCATCGGGTCAACGACAGTAATGATTTGTTGCTTGGCACCGATATAAGGGAATGGTTTTCCGCTCCGCGAATCGACAATCACAACACTCACGGAACCGGCTGTACGCTTTCTTCTGCTATCGCAGCAGGTTTGGCAAAGGGATTGGAGTTGCCGGCTGCCGTTACCGAAGCCAAGCATTATATTTCCGAAGCGCTTGCCGCTATGCTGAATCTCGGCAAAGGCAGCGGTCCGTTGCTGCATAATTTTGCGGCGGTAAAAAAGATTTCTTTATAAGAAGAAATTGGATAAGCTCGGAAATGGCGGCAGGAATTTTCATATATTTTTCATTCTATTGCGGCTCAGACATCCGCTACGTTGCGCGGAACTCGCCTCCATAGACTGAAAAACATATGAAAATTCAGTCGAAATTTGTGTTAGAAAAAAGGAGAAATTCTGATGTTTACAACGGATTTACATAACCATACTTTTTTCAGCTATGACGGTTCAAATTCACCTGATGAAATCATTGAAAATGCGATTGTTCATGGAATTGATGTGATCGGCATTACCGATCATCAGTTTTCAATCGGCGATCGGATAGGGGAGTATTTTGAAACGATTCAGCACTGTAAAATCAAGTATCAAAATCAGATTAAGGTTTTGTGCGGATTGGAAATCGGTACACGTCCGCAGCCACAGGATCTGCTTGCGGATGCAACTGAGCAATTTGATTATGTCTTGTTTGAATGTCTGGACTCGGATACGGCAATGGATTTCTATGAATTTCTGGAATGGCAAAAGCTGTTTCGGTGCAAAAAGGGGTTAGCACATACCGATATTTTTCGGCTTTCTGCACGGTATGGTGTTGATGGGCTGGCGATCCTTCGGGAAAATAATATTTTCTGGGAACTGAACACCTCGGGAAATTATCCGTATTATTATGATTTTCTGACCAATATCAATAAGCGTGAAAGCATACGGCAAAGCGGGATTTCTGTCAGCGTCGGTTCCGATACGCACCGCGTTGAGGAATATCGGTATAAGCAGATTCGACGCGCAAATGAATTGCTGCAAAAACTGGGCAATCCCATGATTTTTTAGAATAAAATAGGGGACAGTAAAAATATCATACGATATTTTTGCTGTCCCTCTTTTTTACTGTCCCTTTTTACTGCTGAACCGGTGCGGGCATCATCTGTTCAAAGTTTGCCACTGCGGTTTTCGCAAGATTCAGCAAAAGCTGCTGCTGTGTTTCGTCACTGCCAGAACCGGCGGTAACTTCAATAATGCAGCCGCGATCATAGACATGGATAGTCGGGTAGGCAATATATGCGGTTTCGCCCAACTCTGTAACCTCCGTAATCTCATAACGCTTTGCTTTCGCTGCCGCGAATTGCTGATATACCTGATCAATGGACGTACTCTCGTTATATTGTGTAATCTTAACGGTAACACTGTCGCCCAATCCCTTGGGATTGCTGACATAAACCACTGATTTGGAATTGCCGTTCGTTACAACACTGCCATCAATCACCGGAACGTATTCATAGTTAATTCCTTCGTATACATTATCCGCACTAAGGATTGCCGTCGGATCCAGCTCCGGAATCGGAGTCGGCGTAGGTGCTGCAAACAAGCCGTTGCCGCTGCCGCAGGCACATAATCCTATCGTGACGAATAAACTCGCCAATACCAATAATAATTTTTTCATCGCAATCTCCATTCCGCCGCCCTCGGCGGCACACACCGGAAAAGAGGTCGGCAGTTTGGCAATACCATCCATTGTAAGCCGCGCCATCTTTTCGCGTTATTTATTTTTTCATTGCTATTGTTTCCTTAACCTTTGCCGCAATATTCTCGGCGGTCAGACCGTATTCCTTGAAAAGTTCTGCCGGCTTGCCGCTTGCTCCGAAACGATCTGTACCGATAATCTTAACCGGTACCGGTGCGTTAGCACAAACCACTTCGGTTACGGCGCTGCCCAGACCGCCCATGATGTAATGTTCTTCTGCGGTTACGATCGCGCCGGTTTCTTTGGCTGCCTTTGTGATGATTTCTTCATCAATCGGTTTGATCGTATGAATGTTAATGACTCTTGCGGAAATTCCCTCTGCTTTCAGCATTTCATGTGCCTCCAGAGCCATTCCGACCATCAGACCGGTTGCGATAATCGTTGCGTCAGTACCCTCGCGAAGCTGAACACCCTTACCTAATTCAAACTGATAATCATCATCGTTGACATCCTCAACCGCCAGGCGTCCAAAACGCATATATACCGGCCCTTGATGCTCAATTGCTGCCTTGACCGCTGCTCTTGCTTCGCGATCGTCAGCAGGATTCAGAACAACCATTCCGGGAATACTCCGCATCAGCGCAATATCCTCTAAGCATTGATGGGACGCACCGTCCTCGCCGACCGAAATACCGGCATGAGTCGCACCGATTTTTACATTCAGCTTTGTATAGCCGATGGAGTTACGAACCTGTTCAAAGGCTCTTCCGGCAGCGAACATCGCAAAGGTTGACGCAAATGCAATCTTTCCGCAGGACGCTAATCCGGCGGCAACACACATCATATTACCCTCGGCAATTCCCATATTGATAAATCTGTCGGGGTATGCCTTTTTGAACATCTCCGTTTTGGTTGATTTGGAAAGATCCGCATCCAGTACAACAATATTCGGGTTGCTTCCGTATTCCACCAAAGCCGCTCCGTAGGATTCTCTCGTTGCTTTCTTTGCCATTATAACTTCGCCTCCAGTTCTGCTATGATCGCGTCAAGCTCTTTTATCGCCTGTTCGTATTCTTCTTTCTTCGGGGCTGCGCCATGCCATGCAGCATTGTTTTCCATGTAGGAAACATTCTTGCCCTTTACAGACTTCATAATAATTGCAGTCGGCTGTCCTTTGGTTGCTTTAGCTTCCTCAATCGCCGCCAGCAACGCGTTGAAGTCATGCGCACTGACCTGAATCACATGCCATCCGAATGCCTTGAACTTTTCGTCAATCGGATTCGGATTCATGACATCAGCAACATTACCGTCAATTTGCAGACCGTTGTTGTCAACAAAGATTGTGAAGTTATCTAATTTATAGTGAGCGGCAAACATCGCCTGTTCCCAGACTTGTCCTTCCTCTAACTCACCGTCACCGAGAATCGAGTAAACTCTGTAATCCTTATGATCCAGCTTCGCCGCAAGCGCCATACCACCTGCTGCCGATACACCCTGTCCGAGCGAACCGGTTGACATATCCACACCCGGCACCTTATTCATATCCGGATGCCCTTGAAGATAGCTGCCGATATGACGGAAAGTGGGAATATCCTCCACCGGGAAATATCCGCGCTCTGCTAAAGTTCCGTAAAGCGCCGGAGCCGTATGTCCTTTTGACAGAACAAAACGATCCCGATCCTCCATCCTGGGGTTTTTCGGATCAATATTCATTACTTCAAAATACAGTAACGTTAAAATATCCGCTACGGAAAGAGATCCTCCCGGGTGTCCCGAAGCTGCACTATATACCGCTGTCAGTGCGTGCTTGCGCACTCTGTTGGCAATAATGGAAAGCTCTGTTACTCGTTTTTCATCCATTTTCTTTCTTCTCCTTTTTGTGTTTTATACGGGTCATTGTAAAATACAATCCTCCGATCGTTATGATAGGAAATTTCATTCAAGAAATCGTATTGTACAATTGCCGGTGTTTTATATACAGCCGTTTATAAAATATTGAAAATTATTTTACAATCGTCCGATATTTTATATCAATCATTAAGTTTCTGGGGTATCCTGCGCGTGTTCGTAGGCGATACTCATCAGCTCGTCCAAGCGTGCGTGCTGCTTTTGCAAATACAAATACCCCAATAACGCTTCAAAGCCGGTGGCATGACGATAATCCGATACAGACGCATTTTTTGCCATCGTATAGGATTTGGCGTTTCTGCCGCGCTTAAATACCGCGGTTTCTTCCTCTGTCAAAAGCTCCGCCATTGCGTGAATACTGTTGGACTGCGCATGCGCCTTGACATACTTCACCGTCTGCAAATGCAGCTTATGCGCCGGCATGGTCGGATGCTCCGCAATCACGCGTGTGCGAACGTACAACTCATACACTCCGTCACCGATATATGCCAATGCCAACGGCGAATACTGCCGCGGATCGGCTTGCTGCTCCCCCGTCATTCGGCAAAGCTCCATTGTACACCCTGCGGTGTATCCTTCAAAACAATATTCATGGCTTTCAGCTTATCCCGGATTTCATCCGCTTTCGCCCAATTCTTCTCGGCTCTGGCTTTGTTTCTTTCCTCAATCAGCGCTTCAACCTCCGCGTCCAGAGATTTTTTCGTTTCTTTTGAGAACAGTCCCAAAACGCCGCCCAACTCGCGAATCAGATGGAGTGCCTTTTCAATTACCGCACCGGAGGTTTCTCCGTTGATTTCCGTATTTGCCAGATAAACAATATCGAAAATTGCAGCGATCGCGTCAGCCGTATTCAAATCATCATCCATCGCGTCAATGAATTTTTGCTTGAAACTGTCCAGTTTTTCCGAAAGCTCCGGCTCAGCCTCTTTCTGCGGTGCGCTTTTTGACAGGAACTCCAGATTTTCAATACAGGTGTAAACCCGCTCAACGGCAGACTTTGCCTGTTCCATCAGCGTATCGGCAAAATTAATCGGGTTTCTGTAATGTGCCGACAGCATGAAGAATCGGATCACCTCGCTGTCATACTTTTTGCGGATGTCCCGTACCGTGAAGAAGTTTCCGAGCGATTTACTCATTTTCTGATTATTGATATTGATATATCCGTTATGCATCCAATAATGCGCAAACGGCTTTCCGTGCGCACATTCGCTCTGGGCAATCTCGTTTTCATGATGTGGGAAAATCAAATCCTGACCGCCCGAATGTAAGTCGATCGTTTCGCCCAGATACTTATTCGCCATTGCAGAACACTCAATATGCCAGCCCGGACGACCCATGCCCCACGGACTTTCCCATGCCGGTTCTCCCGGTTTTTGCTTTTTCCATAAAGCAAAGTCCATCGCATCACGCTTGGTTTCATTCACGTCAATCCGTGCGCCTGCCTCCAGATCCTCCAGGGGCTGCTTGGAAAGCTTTCCGTATTCATGGAATTTCTTTGTTGCAAAATAAACGTCGCCGTCTACATTATAGGCAAAGCCTTTTTCCTCTAACTGCTTGACGATTTCGATAATCGCGTCGATATTCTCCGTTGCTTTCGGATGAACGGTTGCCGGATGGATTCCGAGCGCCTGCGCGTCCTCGAAATATTCCTTGATGAATCGCTCGCCCAGCTCCTTAACCGTAATTCCTTCGGCATTGGCACGCTTAATCATTTTATCGTCCACATCCGTAAAGTTTTGAACAAACTTTACCTTATATCCCGAATACTCCAGGTATCTGCGCATCGTGTCGAAAATGATAAACGGCCGGGCGTTACCGATATGAAAATAATCATATACTGTCGGACCGCACGAATACATCTTGACCTCGTTTTTATCCATCGGGATAAATTCTTCCTTTTTTCTGGTTAATGTATTATATATTTTCATTTCATCCGTCCCCCGAAAATTATACTGCATTCTCATTATATCTCAAATCCCCGAAAAAAACAACCTTTTTTTCAGATTTTGTTGTATAAATTTATAGGAGGATAACAGATAATTTCTTAATGATTTGAAGAAATTATAAAAAAAGCTTGACAAAGCCGGAAAAACATGATATAATGCTTTGAGTAAAACAAGTAGGGTTATCCGCTCTCACCGTAAGCAAGCTGTGCCACGGTAAATACAGTTGTTAAATTTGTAGGAGCGGATATATTATGTGTATTCGTTTTTTTGTTTTGGAAATAAAGTATTAGGAGGGATTAACCATTAGCAAGAATGATTTACAAATCAACGAACAAATCCGTGATAAAGAAGTCCGCGTAGTTGCGGCTGACGGCGGTCAGCTTGGCGTTATGGATGCCAAATCCGCTCAGAAGCTCGCAGTTGACAAGGGCATGGATCTCGTAAAGATTGCACCCCAGGCAAAGCCGCCGGTATGCAAAATCATGGACTACGGAAAATATCGGTTTGAGATGAACAAGCGGGAAAAGGAAAACCGCAAGAACCAAAAGGTGATTAACATCAAAGAGGTTCAGCTGTCGCCTTCAATCGATACCAACGACTTTAACACCAAAGTAAAGCATGCTTTGAAGTTCTTGAAGCATGGTGATAAGGTCAAGGTTATGGTACGTTTCCGCGGACGTGAGGTAAGTCATTCGGATATAGGTTTAGACCTGCTGAATAAGTTTGCCGAACAAACAAAGGAATTGGGTACCGTTGAAAGACCTGCAAAGCTGGAAGGCAGAAACATGATCATGTTCCTTGCCCCTCTGGCACAATGATTCAGATTTTGGAAGGAGTGGACTAAAATGGCCAAGACTAAGATAAAGACACACAGAGGCGCTGCCAAGAGATTCAATCTTACTAAAAACGGTAAGGTAAAGATGAACAAAGCATTCAGAAGACACATTCTGAATAAAAAGACAACAAAGAGAAAAAGACATCTGAGAAAGCAAGCTTACTGCTCAAAGGCAAACGCTGCAGTAATCAAGAAGCTTATTCCTTACAAGTAATTTAGAAAGAGAGGCAAAAACCAATGGCAAGAGTAAAAGGTGCATTAAATACCAGAAAAAGACATAAAAGAGTACTAAAGCTTGCAAAGGGCTTCAGAGGCGCAGAGAGCAAGCAGTTCAGAATCGCCAACCAGGCAGTTATGCGTTCCATGCAGAATGCATATGTAGGAAGAAAAAGAAGAAAGAGAGATTTCAGACGTCTTTGGATCACTCGTATCAGTGCTGCATGCAAGATGAACGGTATGAACTATTCAACTTTCATGAACGGTCTGAAGAAGAGCGGTATCGAGATGAACAGAAAGGTTCTTTCCGAAGTTGCAATCGCAGATCCGGCAGCATTTGCAAAGCTGGTTGAAACTGCAAAGAACGCTCTTTAATCGGTTCTTTAATAATAGGAAGCAACGAGGAGTTGTAAAAAACCAATACGGTTGACAAGGCAATGCCTTTCAATCCGTATTTCCGGTTTTTTCAACCCCTTATTTTTTTGTCTTTTTTTTCCGGCTGTTCGCAAAGCTGCTCCAACATCGCGGTATTCATATAAATTTTTAACATATTCATAAATTCCCGGCATATAAATAATAACAGAAGTCCGAACGAAAAGGAGGAAAATTAAGTTGGAGGAATACAATATTTACAGAGATATAGCGCAGCGAAATCACGGGGATGTTTATATCGGCGTGGTAGGGCCTGTGCGCACGGGTAAATCCACCTTCATCAAAAAGTTTATGGATCTGCTCGTTATACCCAATATGGATAATGTTTATCAAGCGGAGCGTACACGCGATGAGCTGCCGCAGTCCGCAGCCGGCCGTACCATTATGACAACAGAGCCGAAGTTTATCCCGAATGAAGCGGCTGAAATCTCGATGGGGGATAATGCACATCTAAAGGTGAGAATGATTGATTGCGTGGGCTATATCGTGGACAGTTCATTGGGGTATTTTGAAGAAAATGAACCGCGAATGGTCAATACGCCGTGGTTTGATCATCCGATTCCCTTTAATGAGGCAGCAGAGCTGGGGACAAAGAAAGTCATTACGGAACATTCTACCATCGGCTTGGTGATCACCACAGACGGCAGTATCACGGACATCCCGCGTGCGGATTATGTTCCGTCCGAAAACCGCGTTATCAACGAGTTAAAGGCAATCAATAAGCCCTTTGCGGTGCTGTTGAACTCTACCGCTCCCGAAAGTGAATCCACACAGAATCTAAAAAACGAATTGGAGGCGACGCATAAGGTTCCGGTGCTTGCCGTAAACTGCGCGGAGCTGACGGAAAAGGATATTTACACCATCATCGAAACGGTGCTTTTTGAATTTCCGCTCAAGGAGATTGATCTGCACATCCCGAATTGGCTGGAGAATCTGGAGATGTCCCATCCGCTGAAAAGCGGCGTATATAATGAAATCATTTCCAAAATTGCGGATATTTCAAAAGTGCGTCATGCAAAACAGCTGTGCGACTCCCTTTCGGCGTGCGATACGATCAGCCGTTCCGAAATCGAATACATGGATCTCGGCGAGGGGACAGTAAAAATTAATGTCGAATTACCCACCGCGCTCTATTATAAAACGCTCGGCGAAATGACCGGCTTTGAAATCAACAGCGAGGAGGAGCTGATGGATTTACTTTGTCAGCTGTCGGATATGAAAAAGGAGTATGATCGCGTTGCGTTTGCACTGCATGAGGTACGGGAAAAGGGCTATGGAGTTGTTTCGCCCTCAACGGAGGAACTGTCACTGGATGAGCCGAAAATTGTAAAGCAGGGCGGCAGATACGGCGTTAAGCTCAAAGCGTCCGCGCCGTCGATTCATATGATCCGCGCGGATATTGAAACCGAGGTCAGCCCAATTGTCGGGACGGAAAAGCAATCGGAAGAACTGGTACATTATCTGCTATCTGAATTTGAAACCAACCCGTCAAAAATATGGGAGAGCAATATTTTTGGAAAATCGCTGTATGAATTGGTGAATGAGGGACTGAATAATAAGCTGTCGCGTATGCCGGAGGAGGCAAGAAATAAAATCCGCGATACCCTGCAAAAAATCATTAATGAGGGAAGCGGCGGACTCATCTGCATTATTTTGTAGGAGGTTCGGCTATGCGGTGGAAGAAATTCTGTATTCCGGCAGTGATTTTATTGCTGACCGCTTGTACAAGAGAAGCTAAAATATCAATCATTCCAAAGGATTATGAAAACGATTATTCCACAGTACATATGCAGATTCTTTCTGTCGACATCCCTGACGCGCCGGAGTTTTCAAAATCCCTTAACGCCGCCTTGATGCAGGAGGCAGAGGACGCTGCCGCCGGCTTTGACGCTGATGCCGGAACGGCAACCGGTACCAATGGGGAAAAAAGCATTTTCGATACCACGCAGACCACTCACTACAATAAAAACAACTTTATCAGCACCGTTGAGGAGCAGTATACCTATACCGGCGGCGCACATGGAATGACGATGCGCAAATCACATAATATCGACACCTTGGCACAGCAGGAAATTACGCTTCGGGATTTGTTTTCCGAAGAAGGCTATGAGTCAACACTGAACCGCATGATCCGCGAGGTTCGGGAAAAGCATCCGGAGAACTATTCCGACCTATGGGAGGAACCAATCATCAAGCCTTCCCATCAGCAGGATTTTTATCTGACGGACACGGATCTGGTGATCTATTATCAGCCGTATGCCCTTTCCTATTATGCAAGGGGATTCGTGGAATTTCCTTTGCGGCTGACCGAGCTGCGCGGTTATCTGAAAGAAGAATACTATAGGCTGGTGCCTGAATAATAAGGCTGTTGCACTTCAAATGCAACAGCCTTTTTTCGGTTAAATTTCGGCGGAAGATGATTGACTTCAAGCCTGAAATGTGCTATAATGCACATTAAACAGATAGGTTTTATGTGACATTTTCGGCGGATCGGGAAAATGGGATTAATGAAGGGAGTTTGTGGTTATAACAATGCTGAATCAATTTTCAAGAACGGAATTATTATTGGGAAAGGAAGCGATGGACAAGCTGGCGAAATCGCGTGTGGCGGTATTCGGGATCGGCGGTGTCGGCGGATATACGGTAGAAGCGCTGGTGCGGAGCGGAATTGGAGCGATTGATCTGATTGATGATGATAAGGTATGTTTAACGAATATCAATCGGCAAATTTACGCAACCCGAAAAACGGTAGGGCGGTATAAGGTGGAGGTTGCGGCGGAAAGAATTGCCGAAATCAATCCGGATACGGTGGTTACGACTTATAAGACTTTTTATATGCCGGAAACCTCCGCGCAGTTTGATTTTACGCAGTATGACTATATTGTGGACGCAATTGACACGGTGAAAGGAAAATTGGAGCTTGTGGAGAATGCCAATAAGGTCAATGTTCCGATCATCAGTTCAATGGGTGCCGGGAATAAGCTGAATGCTGCCGGGTTTGAGGTTGCGGATATTTATAAAACCTCGGTTTGCCCGTTGGCGAGGGTTATGCGGACGGAATTAAAGAAGCGCGGCATCAAGCGTTTGAAGGTGGTATATTCCAAGGAAAAGCCGATTACGCCGATTGAGGATATGGCGATTAGCTGCAAGGCGCATTGTATTTGTCCGCCGGGGACGGCGCGGAAATGTACGCAGCGGCGGCAGGTGCCGGGCAGTACGGCGTTTGTGCCGTCTGTTGTGGGGCTGATTATAGCCGGAGAGGTTGTCAAGGATTTGACCGAAATAAAAAGAACTTGATATTTGAGAGCGGATGTAGTATAATAAGGAAAAAGATTGGATGCCGTTTTGGCGGCGGAATGGAGGATTGTTGTGTTGACAGGAAAAACCGTAGTTCTCGGTGTGACGGGGTCCATTGCGGCATATAAGATTCCGAATCTGGTGCGGATGCTGACAAAGCTTCATGCGAACGTGCATGTTCTGATGACCCGGAATGCGGAAAATTTTATACATCCGATTACCTTTGAAACGCTCACGCAGCACAAGTGTCTGATTGATACGTTTGATCGGAATTTTGAATACAGTGTGGAGCATGTGGCATTGGCAAAGGCGGCGGATGTGGTGATGATTGCACCGGCAAGCGCCAATGTGATCGGCAAGCTGGCGAACGGAATCGCGGATGATATGCTGACAACTACAGTCATGGCATGCCCCTGCAAAAAGATTCTTTCCCCGGCGATGAATCATAACATGTTTCATAATTCGATTGTGCAGGAAAATCTGCGGCGGCTCAAGGGTTTTGATTATGAGATTGTCGAACCGGATACGGGGCGATTGGCAAACGGCGATCAGGGCGATGGGCGGATGCCGGCGGAATCGGTACTGTTTGAATATATTATGAAAGAGATTGCCTTTCCGAAGGATTTGGCAGGGAAAAAGATTCTCGTGACAGCCGGTGCGACACAAGAGAGTATCGACCCGGTGCGGTTTCTGACGAATCATTCGACCGGAAAAATGGGTATTGCCATTGCGCGGAACGCCATGCGGCGCGGTGCAGAGGTCACATTGGTTGCCGGTGCGGTTACGGCGGAGTTACCACCGTTTGTGCGCGTGATTCCTGTGGTTACGGCAGCGGAAATGGCAGAAGCGGTATTGCGGGAAGCGCCGGAACAGGACATGATTATTAAGGCGGCGGCGGTTGCTGATTATCGTCCGGTATATGTCAGTGCGGATAAAATCAAAAAGAAAGACGGTACGCTGTCGATTGAGCTGGAAAGAACAACGGATATTCTGGCGGAGTTGGGTGCGAGAAAAAAGCCGGGACAGGTTTTATGCGGCTTTTCAATGGAAACAGAGAATTTGATCGAAAATTCAAGAGCCAAACTAAAAAAGAAAAATGCGGATGTGATTGTTGCCAACAGTATTCGCAGTGAGGGTGCAGGCTTTGGCGTGGATACGAATATCATTACGCTGATTGCTCCGGACGAGGAGATTAGTCTGCCAATCATGACAAAAGATGAAGCCGCAGAAAAAATCTTAGATTATTTAAAAGAGCGTTAAAGAAAAAATCGTATGCTTTGGGATCATCCCCCAAAAACATACGATTTTTTTGAGTGCAGATACATCTCAAAGAGTATGCGGGTGCTTTTTATTCTATGGAGGCGAGTTCCGCGCAACGTAGCGGATGTCTGAGCCGCAATAGAATAAAAAACACCCACATGCTCACAGCCACCCTCGGAATTTACGCCGCTTCGAAAAGATTAGCCGCTGCGATTCTGTCTGTATGCAATATCGCCCCGCATACAAATTTTTGCTTTACTGAAACAGAGTACATCCCATTTCCTTAAATTCTTTTATCTTTTCTTGTAATCGTTCCTTGGAAACCTCAAGATAGGCAGCGCAGCAATCAATACATAAAAAGCTGGTTGACATACGGTTAAAAAGCTTTCTATGCAGACCGATTTCGTCTTTGGTAAGCACCTTGCCGCACTGTTTGCATTTATCCATTGACTAATTCTCCGATCAGCACCTTAGTGCCGTAAGCGCCTACATTAAAGGTAAAGCCATCGTAGAATACGCCTAATTCTTCACCGGTGATTGCATCGGTAAGCTTTAAGCCGAGCTTTGTTTCGGAGTGCAGACCGAGGTCGTCAAAGGAAATGCTGAGGTGCGCGCCATCCCATTCGCCGGAGTTTTCGGAAACATTAAACAGACCGATTGCAATGCGTCCGCGGCTCAAAATTTTTGCAAGAGCATACGATCTTTCACCATCTGCCGTAATACAGAATGGCGGACGGCAGTCCTCATCCTGATTGATGGAAATTAAGCCGTGGTTCAGGATGACATCCTTGTTGGCAGCGTCCAAAGAACGCAGATCTGCGCCGATAATCAGCGGTGAACCGAGAAATGCCCATAAGGCAAAGTGCTGTAAATATTGCACATCGGTACAACCCTCAAGTCCTACGTGACCCTTACCATGCATTCCGGCAATCAGCATATCCATATCGTTGTAGCAGCCGGGAGCGTTGCCCTCTACGTTATTGACCTGGCTTCTGAAAATGTCGATATAGGATTTCGGTGTATCAACAATATCGTATGTAGAACGATAGGTATGGGCGCCGCGTGAACGCATCCACTGAGACGGATTTTCAACACCCCAGTTGCATGCCGCAAACAGAATATCACGTCCGCTGTTGCGCAGCGCCAGTGCCATTGTCAGATAAGCATTTTTTGCGTCAGCGCTTTTGGGGAAGTTGCAGAAATCATATTTTAAATAATCAACACCCCATTCAGCAAACTGCTTTGCATCCTCAAATTCGTGACCGTAGCTGCTCGGATAACCGGCACAGGTTTTAAAGCCTGCGCAGGAATACATGCCGAATTTCAGACCCTTTGAATGGATGTAATCGGCAAGATACTTCATCCCATGCGGGAAAAGCTCGGGATCGGGAATTAATTTTCCGTCAACTCTTTCTTTCAGCGACCAGCAATCATCAATGATGACATATTCATAACCGGCAGCTTGATAGCCTTCGTTTGCAATGACGTCTGCCATTTCCATGATCAGCTTTTCGTTGATGTTCTTTGCGAACGTGTTCCAGGAGTTCCAGCCCATAGGCGGTTTGTGTGATAACATTGTATTTACCTCTTTTCTTAAAAATATATTGCTTTTGTGTTGTGTTGCCGTATTTATACGTTGTATTTTGCAAAATAACTGTTGTTTGATACTATCCTTATCTTATCAGAATTTTTGAAAAAGTAAAGAGAAAATACTTGCATTTATGTGTCTGAATATTGTATAATAAAAGAGAGTATTGATTTTGCGAAAGGATTTATAAAAATGGAGGAATATTATATACCGCGGCAAATGGGGGATTTGTTTATTTATGATATTGGATATCAGCAATGTCCGCCGAAGCATTGTCATTCGACAGCTTTTTCGGATCGCTTTTTGATTCATTATGTACTGGAAGGCAAGGGGATTTTTCGCGTTAATGGACAGGAGTACAAACTGAAAGCCGGGAATGCTTTTTTAATCGGCAGCCGATACGGCTATTATGAGGCGGACGAGGAGGAGCCGTGGCGTTATATATGGATTAATATTTCGGGCAATGCGGCGATTTATTTTTTGAATAAGCTGGGACTTCATCCGGAGCAGCCGATTTATCAGACCGAGGATCGGGAACGGGTGCAGCAATGCTACGAGGAGCTTTGCCGAGATTATAACAGAGTGGATGATTTTTTGGCATATAGCAGGATATTTCAGCTGTTTGAAACTTTACGGGAAACGAATGTGAATCAAGACGTTGATAAAAAGAATATCCGGGAGAATAATGCGGAGCGGTATGTGAAAGCATGCTGTGAATTTATTCATACGAATTATTATAAAAATATTACCGTTGAGGATGTTTGCAGGTTTGCCGGGCTGGAATATTCTTATTTGTTCCGGCTGTTTCGAGAGCAGGTGAACACCAGCCCGGGACGGTATCTGGGGCATTATCGGCTTTCAAGGGCGGCGGCTTTGCTGCGGAATACCGCCATGA
>ERZ1034984.2052-NODE-2052-length-17018-cov-9.401875_pt1 | contig 17018 bp, 15 predicted proteins | sample MGYA00520589_ERZ1034984 | MGnify/ENA primary metagenome ERZ1034984 (study PRJEB33766, sample SAMN09781790) | gut metagenome | biome: gut microbiome | host: Homo sapiens | place: Madagascar | study: EMG produced TPA metagenomics assembly of the PRJNA485056 data... | reverse complement strand
GTCTTATTACAACTATATGCACTTTTTTTACTTGTTCCTGCTCTTATTCAAACCAATCACATCTTATAAAAGTTAATTTAAACGAAGTTGCACATTCCGTATTTTATACACCGCTATATGTAGCTATAGAACAAGGTTATTTTAAAGAAGAAGGCATAGACCTTTCCCTCGTTACAGGTTTCGGTTCTGATAAAACTATGACTGCGCTACTTTCAAATGACGCTGATATTGCATTTATGGGCCCCGAAACAACTATCTATGCCTACAATTCTGGCGCAAATGACCAAATTATCAACTTTGCTCAGCTTACGCAACGAGCTGGCAATTTTTTAATTTCCCGTTCTAATATAAATGACTTTTCCTGGGCTGATTTAAAAGGAAAAACAGTCATTGGTGGTCGTAAAGGTGGCATGCCGGAAATGATTTTTGAATATATCTTAAAACAAAATGGTTTAGATCCTTCTACAGACCTTACAATCCTTCAAAATATTGATTTTGGTTCCACTGCTGCTGCTTTTTCCGGTGGGCAGGGTGACTTTTCTGTAGAATTTGAACCAAGTGCTACTATCTTAGAAACGCAGAACGCAGGTTACGTTGTTGCATCCTTAGGTGTTGACTCCGGCTTTATTCCTTATACTGCTTTTAGTGCAAAATCCAGTTATCTCGAAAAACATCCTGAAATAATTCAAAGTTTTACCAATGCGCTCCAAAAAGGTATGACTTATGTTAATACTCATACCGCAAAAGAAACAGCCAAACTAATTGCTCCGCAATTTAAGGAGATTGACCTTGAAACACTTACGAAAATTATCACTCGTTACTCTGAGCAAAATACCTGGAATACAGATCTTGTTTTTGAAAAGGAAAGCTATGACTTACTTTTAGACGTTTTACAAGAATCTGGTGAGCTTTCCCAACGTCCACCTTATGACACGCTTATAAATACAACTTTTGCAGAAAAAGCAATGGAAGAATAATCTATTTCTTTTTTATATAGTAGGTTTCCTCCGGTGTCCCACTTTTTAAATTAGACAATGCATTTTGCAATGTACTCTGGTATGTGGCATCATTTCTCCAGACAGACCTTGGATGCAGTCCTCCATTTTCATAGGATGCCTTATAATATTTTTCATTGATGAATCTGGTGTATGCAAAGTCTGTCTGAGCCACCGGCTGGGTATTGGTAATATACACTGTCACTGTCTTGTATACAGTATTCCCTATACTATCTACTGCCTTATACGTCATGCTTACACTTGCACTGTCTGTCAGCTCTGTAAAGCCCGTAGCAGCATATCCGTACAGGCTCAGGCTTCCATTGATACCCACCACATCTATCTGTGCACTTGTACGACTTTCCAAGTCTCCGTCTTCACGGTCTGTTGCTGATGCGGTACTTAAGAGTTCTTCTTCCGTGATTTTTCCCTGCTGTGCAGAGCTCAAGCTGAAATAACGATCTACTGCCTCTATCTTTGGACAATCATCCCAAATGGCATAAAGTGTTACTACCGCTCCGTCTTCTGTTGTCAGATTTCTTACGGTCTCCTGGTCTGCAAATTCTGCATCATAGATTCCATTTTCTAAATTCCATCCGGTAAAGACACTTTCTCCTTCTTCTGTGGTTCGCACAAACTGATTTGGAGGTAATGTAATATCCTGGTCATAGACTGCCGAAATATCTTCCATTACTCCGTCTGTAGCTCCATTTCCGTCAAAATGAATGGTATACGAGTTTGCTTTCCACTGGGCATACAGTGTTACCATTCCATTTTGTTCTGTTGTAAGATTCTTTACCTGCTGTTGATCGTTTAATGCCGTTCCTGTTCCGTCAGGCGCAGTATTCCATCCCATAAATGTATACCCGATGCGTTCAAACTGGTTTTTCTGTAATGTCACTACTTCATCGTACTTGGCTTTCTGATTTTCCATGGTTCCAGATGTAGCTCCGTTTCCATCAAAAGCAATTTCATAATCATTGGCTACCCAGTGTGCATACAGTGTATTTCCACTGACTGTCGGTGTATAAGTTGCCCCTTCTTTACCAATAAACTCTCCACCTTCTGCACTGGTATACCAGCCTGCAAACTGATACCCCGCTCTTTCTGCCTTTGGCAAAACAACACTTCCCGGTGTCCAGTCTGCTGTAAGCACTACCGTTTCATTCTGTCTGGTTGCCAGATTTGCCACCCATGCTCTGTCCGGATAAAGGTCCGATGTTGCCGTATCTATATTCAATGCACCTGTTCTTCCTTCATATATTCCCTCATTCATCCAGTGTGACACATATGCAAGCCTGTTATTTCCAAATGCTGCTTTTAAATCTCCAGCACCATACTTCATGTAATCTCCGATTTTAAAGTTCTGTGCTGACTGTCTGTCTTCTACTCCCTGCGCAATAATATATGTATACCAGTGATGGAGTGCTGCATACTTGTTATATCCGCACCAGTTTTTCACATCAGCGTATTTGTTCACATAATACGGTGCATCAAATCCATAATAATTAAAATACATTCCACGGTAGTAATACAGGTTATTGTCCTGCCATCCGTTAAACTTTGCATCTGCAAGGTCTTTATTCTTTTCGCTGGTTCCACCGTTTCCATTATAATTGATACTGTACTGCTTTTTGAATCCGTTGGCATTCAGGTATCCGCCCTGGTCAAAAGCATAACTCATATCCGGTGTGTTACCGGAAGTAGCTCCGTTTCCATCAAAATGCACTTTGTATATAATAGGTTTCCACTGGGCATAGAGTGTTACTACACCACCATCTGTAGCAGTTAAATTTGATACGGACTGTCCTTCGGAAAAGCTCTGTCCTTTTCCATCCGGTGAGGTATTCCATCCACAAAAGACTGCCCCGTCTTTCTTATATCCATTATTGGAAATGTTAAATGTCTGGTCATAAGCTACAGACTGATTTGCCACATATCCTTCCGTAGCTCCGTTTCCGTTATAGGTTACAGTATAGTTGTTTGGGACAAAACGATAACGGGTTACGATATGGCTGTATCCCTTGGGATAATACTCGTTATCTCCTACCGTTCCTGCGGAATCTCCCAACCAGGAATGTCCATATGCCACAAAATACTCTTTCCCGGTATACTGACAGTGTGAAAACTCCCCTCTGTAATAAGCATATCCCGCATATCCATTTACCGCAGTATAAGGTCCTGCTAATACTGCATCTATCACTCCGTTGATTGCATTATCTACGTTGTATACATGGTATGCAACCACAGTGTTTCCGATTCGTTCTGCCCCCTCTCCCACTGGTTGGGCTGTATATGATGTCAATGTATAAGTAAGCCCACCACTATTTACAACGCCATTCATGACCTGTTCTGGTGTAGGAGTAAGACCTGTCATTGTAGTGTAGATAGCTCGTCCATCTCGATTATCTTTATGGTCACATTGAAATTGACTTAATATCTCTAAGTGATACCCTGTCTTCTGTTCACTCGGATTATATGTTACCTGCGTGCTTTCCTTTGTTACAGTCGCTATTTCTTCATCTACCACATCCCCTGCAGCCTCTATTTTCACTGAACCAAAAGCGGTGCTAAGCAAACATGCTAGCACCGCAGTAACAATTCCTCTTACTATTCTATTTTTTTTCATTTTTTTACTATTTTCTCCTTTTATCTCATATTAAATCACCTAATACATTTCTATTATTTTCCATAAATAAAATATGTTCCATATATCGGATCAACCACTTTTCCTGTGACACAATATACATTCTCATCAAGACTTCTCCATAATGCTTCTGCTTCTGCACTTTGTTCTGGCGGATAATGTACTAACGTACAGGTTCTTCCTGGTAATCTAGATGCTAATTGTGCCCGTGCCTCTTCATCGGTATACACAAAATTAAACCAATCCGCACATACTTGGCTCAATATATCTCCTTCAGCCTGGCTCCATCCGTTTCCGGTTGGCTGTTCTACTGGTGTCTCCGGTGTACTTGTTCCACCATTTCCTGTGTTTCCATTTCCACCATTATTATTTCCACTTCCAGTATTTCCGTTTCCACTGTTTCCTGAACCACTGTTTCCTGAACCACTGTTCCCATTACCGTTTCCATTATTTCCGGAACCGTTTCCTGTCGTAGCACTTCCGTTTCCATTGTGTCCGTTTCCTGCACCATTTCCGCTATTGCTACTATTTCCAGCATTTCCGTTGTTATTATTGTTTCCATTTTCTGCTGATACATCACCGGTATCATTACTTGCTACCTCTGTTGCATTCTGTGTAAAAAATGCCATAATAGCGGTATTTACCTCTGCAAGTTTGGCATTTGCATCTTTATATTTTACTGCATCAAACAATTCCTGATACTCGGAAAGAAGTTTGTCCCATGCATCCTGGCTTTCCTGTGGAACCATTTCATTATGATAATCCATAATAGCCATTCTCTGCTCTGTCAGATACTGCTCATTCTGCTGTCTATATCCTTCCAAATTCTTTTCTAATGTTTTCATGGTCTTTTCTGTACCACTGTCTGCTGTCTTATCATCCAAAGCAGTCTTAATGGTGTTAAAATCACCATTTAAAATATCTATTACAGAATCTTCTAAAATCAAATTATCTCTTAATTCTGTTGCTTTTTCGTAACGCTTGGTAAGGTCTGCAAGCAACGCTTCCTTCTCTTTCTGTTCTGCTTTTGCCTGCTCCTCTTTCTGCTGTTTTTCCTCTGCCTGTGCCTCTTTTACCACTGACTGGTGGTGAAGATACACACCTGTTGCAGTTCCTGCTCCTGCTACTGCAACTACTCCTGTTGCAATCGCTGCTATCTTTACTTTTCCTAATGCTGCTAATTTATTAACTAACTTGTTCATACCTGTTCCTTGCCCTTTCATCTGTTCTGTTAATCCGGTTTTTATTCCTTTTCCAAATCCTGTTGTGGTATCTGCTCCTGCCATTGTAGTGGCTCCTGCCTGTGCACTTTGAAATGCCAATGCAGATGCCTTTATTCCTACTTCGGAACAAACCTGATTGTAGATTCCCTGTGCAGATACTGTAGAAAGTGTATTTTCTTCCAGTAACATCTTTACTGCTAAAATCAATACCGGTGCTCCAAAGCCTCTTAACTTTACACCTTCTTTTCTTTCCAGCTCTGTGATGTACTCCTGTAGATGCTTTCTTGCCAGATACAGTCGTTTTTTTATTGTTCCGGCACTGGTCTTTGTCGCATCTGCTATCTGCTCTACTTTCAAACCATCGTAATAAAAAGATACCACGGCACTTTTCTGCTCTGCCGGAAGTCTTTCCAACAATCCTCTGATAATGGTTGCATCTTCTTTTCTGATTGCATCACTCTCTAACTTTATGGATTCGTCCGGTAGTTCTTCGAACATTCCTTCATGCTTCTCTGTGAGCAATACATAATTTTTCTTCTTGTTTGCCATTTTGGCTCCCTGGCGCATGATAGTGGTAGCAAGCCATGCATACAGACTCTCCACGTTCTTAAGGCTTTCGATATTACGATAAGCTGCAACATAAACCTCCTGTATCAGGTCCTGCACTTCCTGTTCATCGTTAATTGCAAGTTTTGCACGGGAGTATACAAAATTGTATGTCTCTCCATATATGTAATTAAACCCTTTTTCTTCTCCCTGCTTCATTTGCTCTACAGCCTGTCTTATCTGTTCTGTCTGCACGTTTCTTCCTCCATCCACTGCCATTTTCTCCTTTCCGATGGTCCTTTTATTTTTAACCCTCATATATAAGTTCCATCGGATTTCATTTTGGTTCCCTATTTTTGCAATTTTTTTAATTTTATTTTTCTGCAAGGCACATGTATGTTCCGATATTATCAGCTCACTTACCAAAAGGCAAGTGTTTTTCCTTTTTTTTCCATATATTCTTTTTTCAATGTACAACTTTCTTTTCAGTCTAACTTTCCATAAAAAATTCTATCCGTTTCCAATTGAATTTCTTCTGGATACACAACCTGTCCATTTTCATCCATCCAACCCTCAAAATTGCCTTCAGGATTAACGGGCGTCGGTATTTTACTTCCTTCTGTTAATTTATATACTTTATAAATCTCCCCTGCAATTTTATACACTACTGTATACTGCTTTTTCTTTTCCAACTGATATTTTTCTAATATTACGGTTTTATCTGCTTCTACTTTTTCCTTTTTTCCAAGACAATTTTGAAAATTTCCTTCTGCATGTACTGATAAAATTCCCTTTTCTGTATCTGCCTCTATAATAGAAACTAGTATTTCAGAATCACTTTCAATTCCCATTTCCAGATTATTTTTGAAATATTGCACAAACTCCTGCCTGTCAATTTGGGGATTTTTCTTCAAATATTCAACTGTCTGCTTTGTTGCATGTTCTAAGGTATTTTCTAACTCATTTTTCCGGACACTGCGACCACTAATTATCATAGCAGCTACAATTACCATAAATGCAATTGCAGCCATTATGCCACCTTTTATCACATATTTCATTTTTTCTCCCTCTTATCCACAGGAATTTCTATTTCTTCCACTGTGTATCTTTTTTCTTTATCTTGCACCCTTAACTTAAAAACATAAATCCCTGCCTCTGGGAAAATTACTTTCTGTGTCTCTTGTTGATACATTTTCATTTGATTGTTTCCTGATTTATCTACGATTTCCTGCACTTCTACCGCTAGTTTTTCCCCTTCTGCATCTTCCCCCAAAAATATTTCTTCTATTGAAATTATATCCCCTGCGTACCACTGCTTTTGTTCGTTATAAAAAATTTTGGGTGCTGTTCTTTGACATACTTTTGAAAAAATTTGAAAATCCTGATAGTTACTATAATCTTTTTTCTGTAACTGTGTTCTTTTTCCAACTACAGACAGTAACCCTGCTGAAAAAATCAGTGCCAAAATCATAACGGCAACTACTCCCCCTACCAACATTTCACCATATTCTTCCAGTCCGTTTTTCATTTTTATCCCCTTTCCTTTAACAAATACTTTGGGAAAACGCTAGAATTACTTTGTAAATCTCTCCCGCCGGAAGTAACAATCGCATTACAATTCCTGTAATTGCCACAATTCCTGTAACTCCCAAAACTACTCCTCCATATTCATTCCATACATTTTTCATTCTTTCTTCCTACTGACTACTCACTCTTTCTAATAATTGCCAAAACACACCGGTTAACATTAGTCCTGCTATTACATAAACTATCATCCCTGCATATTCCTCCATAAGTTTTTTCATATTTTCTTCCTTTCTATCCTGCCATTCCTCGAATCTCGTGCTCTGAAAACAGATTCAGCACCGGAATAGCATAATCATAATATAAAATCACTGACGCCAACTGCATATTAGATGTTTCATCATATACTGCCGATTCGACTTCCACACGATATCCTTCTTTCTCAGCTTGTTCTATACAAGCCTCTATCACGCCTTCATTAAAATTACTACATGCGATTTCTTCCATAATATCAGAATGGTAATTTCTGGCTGCGGAAGTTTGCACTCCGGCAGCAACAATCCCCATTCCAAGTAATGCTTCAAGTAATAAGAAAAATAATCCCATATAAGCTTTGATTACCTGTCCCATCTTTGTTCCTTTCTATATTAAATATTTATTTTAAATACTCATTTTTGTAAGAAATACCATCATAAATACTGCCATATTTATCATCATTTCAAATGAAATCGTAATTTGCGGTAAGTAACCGATGGTAGTAATTCCTGCTAGTTTTCTTTCATTCAATATTTTTTCTGCCTGATCTAATAATTTTTCATTTCGTTGCACCATTACCTGTATCTGCTCCTGACTATCACCGTTTCCTGATTCAGATATGGCATATAACATTTTCATTGCTGACTGCACATAAGATAATTGGAACATATTCAAAAACTCCATATATGGTTCCATGGATTCTGGCTGTTCTTTCAATTTTTCTACCATTTTTTCTAATTCCGGTTTTAGTACAGTTGGCGCTTCTTCAACTGTCTTACTAATGGCAACCTGAACATTATTTCCCTGTAACAGTAATGCAAGTTCCATCAACCATTGCGGAAAACGAAGATTTATCTCTTTTACCAACCAGTTATAACAAATGCGATAAGACAATCTATATCGGCTTTTCTTTTGTGTAACTATCTTCCAATACTCCCTCACTTTTTTCTCATCATCTTCTATTTCTCTTTCCAGCCAGCTTTTCGCAAGTTCCTGATTTGCCTTTCTAAAAATCAACATATTTAATAGAAAATAGCAGGTTGTTGCTATCTGTGTAACAGAATTGTTTACAATGGAGTATTGTTCCGGCATTGTTCGATACACTCCATGAAATACTGCTGCCAAAAGGATTGTAATTAGTAATGCAATAATTACCCTGCTTCTTCCCCGCTTCTTTTCTTCTTGCAGTAACAATACATTTTCAACCCATAAAGCCTTATCTGTAAGAAGCAAATGTATGCCATTTCTATAATCTCCACCATTTTTTTCAATTACTCGCAAAAAACTATGAATTGCAATCATTCTTCTTCCCGGATACTGTTCTTCTATTTTTTGAAATGCCTCCTGATATAAATCATGTTCATATATGCCATGTTCAATATACGCTATGGTTTCGCCAATTGTGGTACGCATTCTTCCTTCCGGGAACAAGCTTTCTGTATCACGCAAAGCTGACAATATTTTCCCCTCTTGTTGAAACGAATATAAAATTTGCTCCATATAATCCGATGCTTCTAAAAACTTTTTATGCTCATACATGTTTTTATATCCATTCAATAACATTCCCGGCAACATGATTATCCACGCCACCGTAAGAACCATCACCATATACCATGGTAATGAAAAAAGTATTCCACAAACAAATATACCAATAAATGAAACCAACAATGAAATCACATAATTTCTCCAAGAAAAGTAGTACCCGTATCCGTCAATTTGTTTTTGCAAATACTTTGGATTTAACAACCACCATGCATGTTCTTTTTTCTTTTTCATTTTTCCTCCTGTAAAAAACTCATATCTAACGGTTCAAATGCCGTCGTTTCCGCACATTTGAAAAAATTTTCTATATTTGCCCGCTCAAACTTTCTTTTTACCTCTTCCGGTATCTCCTTAGACAAGATTTTTCCGTCTTCCATCAACATGTAAACACTGTTTTTCTCCTGGCACCTATCATAAAAGCACACCTGATCAATATAGCGTTTCTGTCTCCCCTTTTCATCTACACGTTGGCGAATCAGGACACCTACACTTACAAACTCATATATATAATTTTCTAAACGTTCTGCGTCCTTGGCTCTTCCAATCATGTTCATAATTCGATCCGGCAAATTTCTTAAATCATCTAAATGTAAAGTGGTAAACCCGCAAACTCCGGTAGACCACTGCTCTAACAAGTATTGTACTTCCGTAGAACGTGCCTCTGATAAAATAATCCATTTGGGGTTCTGACGAAGGCATAACTTAATCGCATCTGTATAACTTAATTCACGACTTACCTGCAATTCCACACAATCATTTTCCGGATTAATTTCCCGAAAATGCATTTCTAAGTTATCTTCGATGGTAATTACCCGCTGATTTTCCGGTATGAATCTGGAAAAGAATTTTGCACATTCTGTTTTTCCGACTCCCGGTTCTCCACAAAAAACAAAATTCATTTTTGCACGTACACAATTAATTAATAAATTTAAAATTGCCAATGGACAGTATTCTGTATCCAGTATACTTTCTATGGTATGCCTTACCTCCGGTAATGACTTACGAATACAAATGGAGCGTCCGGTTACTGCAGCAGATTCATGTACGATACTGATTCTAAGTGTCTTTGTTTCTGCTTCTAACACATTATGAATTCGATTAAACGGTTTATTCACTCTGTTAGCTATTCTATGGGTGAACTCCTCGATAAATTCTTCTGTTATCGTTGTTTCTGCACGATATCTCCCTCTTTCTAAATCCGTTATCCACAACTCATGACCGTTATAATCAATATCTGTTACTTCTTTTTTCTGTATATAGGGTAAAAATGCCCCAAAATCTTCTTCTTGAAGTTCCCAATTTGTTTCCACGCATTTTTCCTTTCTTTTTAACACTTCCTAGTAAGCTCCCTGCCTAAAACCCGGCAGGGCAGCTTCTTTTTTATACTGTTCCAGCCTTGGTAAATAACGAATTTACCATATTTACAAATGCATTATGCACCGGACCGCCATCTACCAACAGCAGACCCACTAATGCAATCAGTGCAACAATTACAACACCGATAATAATAATTCCGCTATATTCTTCAAAAATGACCTTCATATACTTCCTCCCTTCTGTTTATTTCACATTATTCTTCCATGTTGTCTCTTCTCTTTTGTTATTGTTGATTTTGGCGAAGCTTACGCCTTTGATATTACTTTGATTAAAATTCTGATTCAGAACTAAAAGATGCCGTTTTCAGATTCGGCAATATTAGATTTATGATAGAACGTCGTTCTGTATTTGGTATTGTAATTGGTTCTTTTCAAAAAATCAATTATGCATTTTTTACAATTTTTTTCACAAAAAAATATGCCTTGCAGGAGCAAATCCGCTTACTGCAAGGCTTTCAGATGTCAAAAAAGATTTTTAGACACTGCTTATTTTTTATATATTTTCTACTTTTTTTTCCTGTGAATCAGCTCCATAAGCAATTCTTCCAGATATGGATTCTCAATCTGGTCAAACTTTCCTTCATCCACCATTTGAGCAAATTCAGGGTTTAATGGCATCTTTCCAAGTACCGGAATGTTCATTTCGGCTGCTGCTTCATCAATATGACTCTCACCAAACAACTTAATTTCTTTTCCGCAATCTGGACATTTCAGGTAACTATAATTTTCTACTAATCCTAATACCGGAATCTTCATCATTTCTGCCATATTAATTGCTTTTTTCACAATCAACTGCACTAACTCCTGTGGAGAAGTTACAATTACAATTCCATCTACCGGAAGAGATTGAAATACCGTAAGTGGTACATCACCTGTTCCCGGTGGCATATCTACAAACAGATAATCAATATCGCCCCAGTATACATCATGCCAGAACTGTTTTACCGTAGAGGCAATTACCGGTCCTCTCCATACAACCGGTGCTTCTTCATCTTCCATCAATAAATTCAAAGACATAATCTTAGTTCCATCTGCCGCTGCAACGGGAAAAAGTCCCATATCACTGCCTTCTGCCGGTCCATGAACTCCGAACATTTTAGGAATAGAAGGTCCTGTAATATCAGCATCTAAAATTCCCACTTCATATCCTTGCTTTCTCATTGCTGTTGCCAGTGAAGCTGTTACAAAAGACTTTCCAACGCCACCTTTTCCGCTGACTATTCCTATTACTTTTTTCACACTGGAATATGGATTTAAATCCTCTATCAAACTCTTTGGCGCACTATTATGGCCTGGACATCCTTCACAACTTTCCTTAGAACAGGTGGATGCTCCGCTGCACTCACTCTTATCTGCCATAATCATTCCTCCTGACTTTTATTATTTATCTTCACACACGTTGAAAATAAGTATACTCTATTTTTTGTTTCTTTTCAATAAATTACAATATTTTGTACATACTATCTCTATGAAAAAAAATTTTATACTATGCGGTCTGATCGGATGGTGTTTGGAAATTCTTTTTACTGCGTTTGATTCCTTTCGCAGACGTGAACTTACCTTAGTTGGTAAAACTTCCCTTTGGATGTTCCCCATCTATGGACTTGCTGTTATTATCAAACCACTTTATCAAAAACTGAAAAATGTTCCTACACTTATACGCGCCTTTGCTTATTCTATACTTATTTTTACTGCTGAATACATTTTCGGAAGTATTTTAAAAAAATATAAAGTATGCCCCTGGGATTACAGCAAAGCACGAACAAATATAAAAGGAGTGATACGCTTAGACTATGCCCCTTATTGGATGCTTACCGGGCTTTTATATGAAAAAATATTATGTAGGAAAAAATATGAGAAACACACTTTATAAGTTTCTTCACTACTTGTGCAAATAAAAAGTACCGCTTCGTCTTTTGGGACAAAGCGGCATTTTTATTTTTTAATCTTTCATTTTAATCAGGAATTCCATCTCCATTAAGATCCAAATCACTTGCTCCGATATCCTGCGTATTGATTGTTCTTCTCTTCATTCTTGCTGCCTCTGAAGCCTTTAACAGATAGTTCTTAATTTCCTTTGCATGTTTGATATGTACCATAGTTAATTGAGGAGTTGTCACATCTCCTGTATAACAAATAATGGTTCCTAATCCGAAGATTCTTTCCAACAATGTGGTCGTCAGCTTTACATCCTGCACTTTATACATATAGCAATCATCTTCTTCTGTTCTTAACAAACCTCTGTCCTCTGTAATCATATCTGCTGTAATACTGTATTTTGTAAAAGTCCAAGGTAAACCAAAGAATAACAATCTCTTACGTTCCTTGTATACTACTTCATCTTCTTCTAATACTACTTTTTCATTTGCCATAAAAAACACCTCATTAATTCATTTTCTTTTTATTGTACTATACTTCTTTTTTTCTGGCAAACCTTTTTCACAAAATACCTCTTGAAATTTATTCTTTTCTGTTATATGATAGTGAAAATGCCTGCGAGTTATTAATTATTTGCAGGCAATCATACTGTCAACCGTAATTTATACAAATTACAAATAGGAGGAGTCATATGCGACATTTAATGAGCCCGCTTGATTTATCCGTTGAGGAACTGGATAAACTACTTACGCTGGCAACTGATATTGAAAAAAATCCTCAGAAATACGCACATGCCTGTGAGGGAAAAAAGCTTGCTACTTGTTTCTATGAACCAAGTACCAGAACAAGATTAAGTTTTGAAGCTGCCATGTTAAACCTTGGTGGACGTGTTCTTGGTTTTGCAAGTGCTGACAGCAGTTCTGCTTCTAAAGGTGAGAGTGTTTCTGATACCATCCGTGTTATTTCTTGTTACGCTGATATATGCGCTATGAGACATCCAAAAGAAGGTGCCCCGCTAGTTGCTTCCCAGAAGTCACGAATTCCAGTTATCAATGCCGGTGACGGCGGACACCAGCACCCTACTCAAACTCTTACAGATTTACTTACTATCCGTTCTTTAAAAGGACGTCTTGATAATCTTACTATTGGTCTTTGCGGTGATTTAAAATTCGGACGTACTGTTCATTCTTTGATTCAGGCACTCATTCGTTATCCCGGTATTCGTTTTGTTTTAATCTCACCGGAAGAACTGCGCATTCCAAGCTATATTCGTGAAGATGTCCTAAAGAAAAACAACATTCCATTCCAGGAAGTAGAACGTTTAGAAGATGCTATCGGTGACTTGGATATCTTATATATGACTCGTGTACAAAGAGAGCGTTTCTTCAATGAGGAAGATTACATTCGTATGAAAGATTTTTATATCTTAAACAAGGCAAAAATGGATCTTGCCAAGGATGATATGATTGTTATGCATCCACTTCCAAGAGTAAATGAAATCTCTGTGGAAGTAGACGATGACCCAAGAGCTGCTTATTTTAAACAGGTACAATATGGTGTCTATGTTCGTATGGCACTGATTCTTACATTACTGGAGGTAGAAGTATGTTAAACGTAGGTGCAATTACAGAAGGTTTTGTATTAGATCATATTCAGGCAGGAACCAGTCTTTCTCTTTACCATGACTTAAAATTAGACGAGCTGGACTGTTGTGTTGCCATTATTAAAAATGCCCGTAGTAATAAAATGGGAAAGAAAGATATATTAAAGGTGGAATGCAATATTGACGCTGTTGATTTGGATGTGCTTGGTTTTATTGACCACAATATTACCGTCAATATTATTAAAGGGGAAAAAATCGTTGAAAAGCGCGAACTTCACTTGCCAAAGGAAATCAAAAATGTAATTACCTGTCAGAATCCACGTTGTATTACTTCTATTGAACAGGAATTAGACCAGATTTTCCTTTTAACAGACCCTGAAAACGAAACCTATCGTTGTAAATATTGTGAGGAAAAGTACAACCCACACAAGAAAATACGATAGCGGAGCGTTTTTTATGCAATAGGACGCAATTTCCCATTGATAAAAAGAGAGTAGTAACTTGCCATTTATGTTACCACTCTCTTTTCTTATCTCTAATTTTAATTAACTTTTCTTAATAAACTCTGTTCTACACTTCGGACAGGTAATACAAATTTTTCCTTTTCCTCTTGGTACTCGCACCTTTTGCTTACAGGAAGGACATTTATAAAAATGATATACTTTACGCTGTTTCCAGTGCTCTTTTCTCTTATTACGTTCTACCACTCGTTTATACTTCCAAGTAGCAAACTTCTGATTCTCTGCATATCGTTTATCAATCTGTCTGGACATCATTCGGTAATACTCATAAATCATCAGCCCAAATCCAAGTAGATAAAAGATTCCCCATCTGGTAAACATGGATATTACTAACAACACCAGGGATACTACCATATATACCTGTCCCAGTTGGTCTGCACCATATCTTCCCATCATAAAACGCTGTAACTTCTGTTTCATTTTCCTCACTCCTGACTTAAGTATGAATTTATGGTAGCGCAGAAAAATTTTAAAGTCAATGGAGTTATTTTCTTTTAAGAAACATTTTATACTTTGGTAATAATCATAAACATGTTGTTTTTAATTCTTTCCTATAACGCACAAAACTCCTGTTTCTAAAAACAAGAGTCTCTTTCTTAAATAAGCAAGGCTGTAAGCCGGGTTATGTCGTGGATAATCATCTATCTAGTATAACTGTTACCAGTTATCTCAAGCGACCTACCTAAAGCTAGCGGGCCACGTCAACGCTTTTATTCGGTCTTGCTTCGGATGGGGTTTACATGTGCCCCGTCTGTTACCAGACAGGCGGTAGTCTCTTACACTGCCCTTCCACCCTTACTATTGCTAGCGGTATATTTCTGTTGCACTGTCCTTGGAGTCACCTCCACCGGCCGTTAACCGGCATCCTGCCCTATGAAGCCCGGACTTTCCTCACCTGCGGTCTTTCGACACTTGCAGCCGCGATTATCTGCCCTACTTATTTACTATATGCTATTACACACTTTCGTCATCCTAACACATTTTTTTTAGAAAATCAAGTGGTAACTATATATTTAATACCGTTAAAGTTCAGCTCGCACCATTCGCAAAGACACCTTCGGTGTTTTCACGCTGCTTCACAGCTAACTTTGCTCATAAACAGGCGCTCCGCTCATAGTCAGCACCACGTCCTCATTCATGCAAGCATGATTCAGCCCTAGTGCAGACTATGGCTGAACTATAACTATACGTTAAAACAACTTCCACCGATAAATTCTCTTAAGATAGAGTTTCTTCCGATTTCCTCACTTGGTACCGGAAGGAAATAGTCTAAAAACTTTAACAGTCTCTTTGCCTCAATATATTCCGGACAATCCTTTTCTATTTCAAATAGCAATGGTTCTGCATATTGCTTTAATACTGCCAGTTCATAGATCAATGCAGAGTTAAACATAATATCCGCTTCTTCCTGAAATGGGAAAATATACTGTTCTTCACCACGTCTTACGGAATCCCACATTGCGATTGTTTGTTTTGCCGTAATGTTTCTTGTTCGGGCATCTCTTACAATTCTACGGATAATTCTTCCATCTGTAGTTGGCAAGTTATTATGCTCATCAATATTTAACTGGGTCAATGCACTAATATATATCTTCAATTTACTGGATTTTGGTAATGTATAGGAAAGTTTATCATTCAATCCATGAATCCCTTCAATTACTAAAATATCATTTTTTCCCAGTCTCTTATAATCTCCCTTGTATTCCCGCAATCCTGTACGGAAATTATAGGTTGGGATTTCCACCTGTTCTCCTGCTAAAAGTGCCGACATATCTCGATTAAATGTCTCAATATCTAACGCTTCTAAACATTCAAAATTAAATTTTCCATCCTCATCCCGCGGAGTATCTTCTCGGTTTACATAATAGTCATCCAAAGAAATTGGATGCGGATGTAATCCCTGCGCCATTAATTGAATGGACAACCGATGGGAAAAAGTCGTTTTTCCGGAGGAAGACGGACCTGCTATCATTACAAACTTCTTGTCGGGCTGAGCTGCAATCTCTTCTGCTAACTTTCCGATTTTTCGCTCCATCAATGCCTCTGAAACCAGAATTACATCTTGTATTCTTCCTTCTGCCACTGCATCATTCAATGCGCCGATAGTTCCAATATCCAGCTTATCGCCCCACTCACTTGACTCTTTTAATACCTGGAACAATTTATGAGACGGTTTAAATTCTGCGATTATTTTTGTGTTTTTATCAGGGAATAATACCACAAACCCTTCATCATATAATTCTAAATCAAAATATTTCAGATAGCCTGTATCCGGCACCATATAACCGTAATAATAATCCATATAGTTTCCGATACTGTAAACGTTCACCATAGAACTTCTGCGATAACGAAACAGACGCTCTTTATCATACATTCCCAGTTCCCGGAATAATGCCACTGCCTCATCTGTAGTCATACTGCGTTTTTCAATGGGACGCTTTTCATCCACCAAACGCATCATTTCCATTTTTAATTGTAAAAGGTATGACATATCCGGAATTATCTTACCATCTTTTCCAAACAACTCACAATAATATCCCTGACTAATGGAATGCTCTACTCTTACGGATACTTGTTCTTTACTCTTTTTCGCTAATTCATAAACTCCTCGCTGCATCAGTAAAGTAACGCTACGACGATATGCTTTTCGGCCGGATTTTTCTGCTGTAGTAACAAATGACAGCTCGCCATCCTGCTCTAATGTTCTATTTAATTCATATAGATGATTGTTCAAAAGCACCAATACAATATCATCCTTGTATTCCGGCTGATATTCTGCCGCAATTATAGAAAAAGCTGTTCCCTTTTCATATTCCTTTTCTACACCTTTTATGGTGACTTTACACCTTACTTCTCCCATATTCTGCCTTCTTTCTTTTTTTAGAAGTATTTCCCGATCAGATCAGAT
>ERZ1034984.2051-NODE-2051-length-17025-cov-7.882499_pt1 | contig 17025 bp, 15 predicted proteins | sample MGYA00520589_ERZ1034984 | MGnify/ENA primary metagenome ERZ1034984 (study PRJEB33766, sample SAMN09781790) | gut metagenome | biome: gut microbiome | host: Homo sapiens | place: Madagascar | study: EMG produced TPA metagenomics assembly of the PRJNA485056 data... | reverse complement strand
ACACCAGCTCGCCCTGACTGTGGGCGCCGGTCTTGCGATAGATGCCCCGTAAGTGCGTTTTGACGGTCTCGTCTCCCACGCAGAGGGCCTCGGCCACCTCTTTGCGCGTCATGCGGCGGGCGAAGGCCCCCACGACGTCCGACTCCCGGGCGGTGAGGCCGTTTTCGCCCGCGAGCAGAGCCACGGCTGCGTCAAGGTCGCCGTAGGGGTCGACGTCCGACCCGATGCGGAAGGTTCCCCAGCCGGATCGCATGTTGTGTTCCGAGAGCAAGAACAACGAGGCGGCGAGCAGGAGGCACGCGGCAAGCAAGGGCATCTCCACGAGGGCGAGCATGCCGTCGAGCATGAGGTGCCAGGCCACTAGAAAAGCAAGCGCCCCCATCGACGTCCCCAGGAACAGCGTCCCGCCGGGGAGGGAGGCAATCCAGCACGCGGGCATGCCCATGTCTTTGATGATGTAGGCACCCAGGCTCCAGAGCACCAAGTCGGTGAAGACAGCAGCGATGCGATAGAGCATCTCGCCCACTTCGCCGCAACCCGAGCACACCGCAAGGATACCGAGCGAGACGGCGAGCATCGGGAAACCGACCTTGTATATGAGCTTGTTGAAGTTAAACCGCGCCATGCCGCAGACGACGAGGACGAGGGCCGAGCCGAGAACGAACGAGGCGGCCGCCATGACGGGCTGGGATGTCGCGCCCTGCGACATCCCAGCGTGCCCGCTCATTGCCAGACCGGCATAAAAGACCCCCGAAACGACACCCTGGACAAACGACGTCGCCGTGAACTGCACGGGTATAGGCAGGGGAAGCTGGGGGTCGACCGAGAAGTAACGGCGTTTGGGAAGAGAGCGGACCTCATGGTTGAGCAGCAACGACGCCGCAAGGGGCAGCGCGATCGCAAGCGCATGGGCGGCAACTCCCGGCAGCAGAATGCAGCATGCCAAGACCGGGCCGAGCACGACCGAGCCGGCCATCACAACGTACAGGGCCTTGGTTGCCCCAAGCCAGCCGAGCATCCGATCCATTTCGATTCTGAACAGCGACATTCCCAACGCCACAAGCAGCCAGCCGAAGCAGTACACGAGCCAGAACATCCCGCCGCTGCGCCCTTGCGCGGGCTCGAGCGACAGGAAAAGCCGAAAGAGGGTCCCCGCGCACATGGAGGCGCATGCGAAGACGCGTATCCCCAACCCCTCGAGTGGGTTGCGCGTGCGCCTGAAGACCAGCGCTATGGAGAGGCTTGCGATGCCGATGAGCGCCGTCGGCACGATGAGCGTGACGAGAAGGGGCGCGCCTTGCGTGCCCTCGTTGGCCAGCTGGCCGAAGAGAGCGCTCTGGACCCATGCGATGTAGAGGCAGTAGGCCAGCGCGACGCAAGGGTGGGCCCGTGCGGCAGCGCATGCCGCGCGCGCGTCGTCTGCGAGCCGGGTCCGGCAACGCCCGGTCGCCCCAGCGGGCCTCGAAGCCATATGTCCCCCTTGTCTGCCATCGAAACGGGCCGAGCAGGTCGCCCGGCCTCGCCAAACGATTGTAGGGGGTAGGCGCTTCGCCCGCCTACCCCCTGCCGGGGGAAATTGGGGGTAGGCGGGATTTGAGCAGGTGTGGGGGAAGATGACGGCCCGTCCGTCGCGCTAGTGTCGAGTCAGTCGCCGCAAGCGAGGCACCGACTCTTCAATCTGGCAACAAACGCTTGCGGCGCGAGGTTGCCCAAAATGGTGCAGGCGCAACAGGGACGCCCGCACACAGACAAAGGGGGTAGAACATGCAGGCAGCAATCAACAGGCGCACGTTCGTGGTTGGCTCGGCCGCCGGCGCGGCGGTGAGCGCGCTCATGGGAATCGGCCTCACCCGCGCCCAGGCCGAGGAGGCGGCCGCAGCCAACGGCGGGCAGACGCCCGGGTTCCTCATCCCGCCCGACCCCGTGACGCCCGACAGGACCGCCGACTACGACGTCGTTGTCGTGGGCGCCGGCTTCTCGGGCCTCAACTGCGCCTTCTCCGCCGCCCAGAGCGGCGCCAGCGTGTGCCTCATCGAGCGCCTCGACCAGGTCATCGGCCGCGGCGGCTCCACCTTCGCCATCAACTCCAAGCTCATGGACGAGAAGGGCTACCACTACACCACCGGCATGAGCGCCCCCGCGCACGACGACGAGAAGAAGTTCGACATCGGCCGCGTCTTCAAGCGCATGATGGGCTATCACAGCTACCGCATCGACGGGGCCAAGTGGATGCTCCATGCGCACAGGTCCGAAGAGGCCATGAACTGGATGATCGACAACATGACGACGGCGAGCAAGGTCGGCGGTTACGACCTCACGCCCGTCATGGAGCACTGGTACTCCGACCCCGAGGGCATCAACGGCGAGTTCCCCGGCACGCACGAGTTCCTCGACGGCCCCAACGGCAGCGGCCCGGCGGCGAACCCGCAGCAGGACGTGTGCGAGAACCTGCTCTTCTACTGCCAGGACGCCGGCGTCGACGTGCACTTCGGCACCGTGGCCCAGCAGCTCGCGAAAGACGGCGGGCGCGTGGTGGGCGTCGTCTGCCAGGACCCCGACGACACGATTACCCAGTACAACGGCGCCAAGGGCATCGTCATGTGCACGGGCGACTTCGGCACGAACCAGGAGATGAAGGAGGCGATCATCCCCTGGATGAAGGACATCCCCGGCGGCATTTGGGAGGGCACGGGCCACAAGATGTGCTATTGGGCCGGCGCCGCCGTCGACCGCAGCGGCACCCCCGCCCCCATGGTGTTCTGCTTCCAGTGGCGCTCCATCACCAAGCAGGTGCGCGCGTTCCAAGGCCTCATGGTCAACTCCGACGGCGTGCGCTACACCAACGAGGACAACGTCATCTCGCACGGCGGCCTTTCCCTCATGCACGAGAAGGGGCACCAGGCCTTCGCCATCTGGGACGACGACTACGCCAACGAGCCCCAGTGGCAGAACCACGCCTTCGTCGACGGCGACCCCGTCTTTGCCGACGCCGACGAGGTGCGCGCCTACTGGGACGAGGTCGTCAACGGAGACGGCTACGTCGAGATGAACGGCTCGGGCAAGATCGAGGTCAAGATGATCAAGGCCGACACCGTCGAGGAGCTCGTGGAGCAGCTGGGCCTGCCCGCCGAGGAGACCCTGGCGCAGATCGAGCGTTACAACAAGTACTGCGACCAGGGCTTCGACGAGGAGTTCGACAAGCGTCCCGAGCTGCTGCTCCCCGTGAAGACGGCACCCTTCTACGGCATCAAGTGCACGCCCTGGTTCCTCACCACCACCGGCGGCATCCGCTGCAACGAGAAGATGCAGGTGCAGGACGCCGACGACAACGTGATCCCCGGCCTGTACTGCCTGGGCTCCATGGTGGGCGACATGTACGACAACTGCTACTCCACGCACTTCCCCGGCCACAACCTGGGCTCCACCTGCCTGACCTTCGGCTACCTCACCGGCAAGTACCTGGCCACCGAGGCCGAGTAACGCACCGTCGTAGCCGGTACCCAGGCGCCCGGCGCTCCAGCGCAACAATCGAAGAGAGCCGGCCCGCCGCGCGCGATACCGCATGCGGCGGGCCGGCCATGTTGCGACGAGTGCATCTCTTGCAGGCGATGCGGGGTGCCCTGCGCCTACTGACCCACTTCGCCGCCCGCCTTCAGGCGCCGAGGGCTACCTGGGCGGAGTTGGGCGACCATTGCCCCGGGGGTTGGGATGCGTGCGCGCCCGAAAGCGTCTCGGCGGGAATCCTCCACCCCGGCGTCCCGCGGGGCCCGCCGTTGACGAGGTCCCGGACCCGCACGCCTCCTCCTCGGGCACGGCGTCGAACTCGGCGCCCCTGGGAAAACCGTCCGATGAGGCCGTCGGCGCCTCTTTGGCCCCTTTCTGTCAAGATCGCCGAGGTTCCCGGGCTCGGGGTCGGCCGCTCCGGCGAGAAGTGGCTCAACGCCTGGTGTGTGTAATGGGCAGGCCGCGCGCCCCTCGGCACGGCCGAGGATCATGGCGAGAGGCACTCCGGTCGGCTGTCGCGGCCCTTCCAGGGCCAGGGGCGGGAGACCCCCACGCGATTGGGTTCGCGCCGTATCGTCAAGCGGGAAAATCGATTCGAGCGCCCTCGAGTTTCCGCTCGACCCATGGTATAAAGTTGGTTTTCCTCCATAGGAAGGCTTCCAAGTGCCGGGGACGTTTTCCCCGGCTTTTTTCATTTTCAGGAGAACAATGCAGGGGCTCGGCGTCTTCGTCGACGAGTCGGGAAGCGACGGCCCCTCCGACCGCCACTACCTGCTCACCGCCGTCATGCACGACCGGTCCGAGAGCATCGCGGACCCGATCGAGTCGTACGAGAGCGCCCTTCGCGCCAAGGGGCTCCCGGACATACCCTTCCACGCGTCGCCCCTCATGAACGGCAAGGACATGTACTCGGGGCTCGACCCGGGGACGCGCAAGGCGCTGCTCGGCTCGTTCCGCGTCTTCTTCCGACACACGCCCGTGAGGTGCCGCACCTTCGCGTACGCGACCAGGCAGTTCGCCTCGCTCGAGAGGCTCGGGGGCGATGGGCAAGTGGCCCTCCCCCGTAGGCCCTCCGCCTCAGCGCCGAAAGACGCGACCTCGAGCGCCCCGTCGTCGGTGCACTTCGGGATGCTCGGGACGGCGATCATGCCGCAGGCGCGGCCGAGGGTCCCGAGACCGCGGCAAAGCCGGAAACCGCACGGGCCCGGCCCTCACGCAAAGCGGACCGGCCCGGTCGCCCACGGCCCCGCCCGCCCGGCTATCCGCGCGGCGGTCGGGCAGCCGGCGAGCCGGGCGGCCCCCGTCTCCCCGGTGGCAAGGTCGACGGCGGCCAGGGCGACGAACCCGGCGTGCCGGCCGGCCGGCACGACGCCGGCGTGCCCTGTCCCCAGGACGTGCCCTTGCATCTCAAGGGGCCCTCTCCTTGCGTGCGGTACCGGGTGCCGCTGGTTTGCTCGGCGGCGTCCAGCTTATATCCCGGGAGCCTGCGACCGGCAGGCTGGGGCCCCGTTTTTTCGGTTAGCTTTGGGACGCCAGGTGCGGGGCATATCGTCTGCGCTGGAAAACAGCATCTGGGTTACTGGCTCCTCCGCATTTGCGAAGGTCTCTTGATAATCGGAAGCGCCGTTCAAGGTGCCCTCTGCCCAATGCGCCTGAACCGCAGTCTTAAATGCCTGCTGTATGGGCTGTAGGGCATGCGCCCGTTTCGCTTGATTGACTTCTTCGCTGTACAAATTCCCATGCAGGAACCGTTTGTTTGACGATGGGCACTTTTGTGTGGCCGGCATCGTCGAACGCGTTTTAATCTGCGTGCAGCCAACTGTTGTCAGGCGGGAAGCGAACGTCAACGCAATAAGTGTCGCTCGTTCCACAAGAAGCCCCTCCCCTTCCGGTATGGCGCCGACATGCGCATGTCGACTCGAACCGCCGGAGGCACGGGGCGTGTTTATGACCTTACTCAGTTTGCGGATGCTCAATCCCTTATGCTGTAAATATCCTGCCAGCAATGCACTGCAGCAAGCGCCCACGCCGATGCTCGAGAGCCGGTCATGCAGCGCAGCCTTTGTGCGGCACATCGAAACGGGTGACAATCTCCATGGTGGGGTTGCAGTCCAAAAAGCCCCAGCGACCCCGGCTGTCCCCCTCCGCAGGCGCGCGCCCGTCCCTCCCCACTCCGGCCTCAGCTCGACCTTCTCCCAACGGCTTCTCGTCCAAAGTGGGCCCCTTCGTCCGCCAAGGGCCCTTCGCCCCCAAACGACCCGTGCGCGTTGGCCCTTGCACGATTTCGAAGCGTTTGTAGCATACGGGTACATACGGTGGCCAAACCACCCCTTCGGAAGGCTTCTCATGGGAGGGGCCGGATGCCCCGAAAGCCACAGAAGCGCGACCGCTACCCCATCTCCATCGTCCTTCCCGCTGCGCCGGGGGCCACTTCTTAGTGAACATCAACACCGCACGGACATAACGGGTTGTTGAGGCCGACGAGGCCGTCTACCCGACCTACTGCCAGGGGGCGCGGCACGAGCGTTACCTGTCGCCCGCGACCGGGACTTCGGAGTGCTGCTCGCCTAGGAGCTCGACTTTATGCTCGCCGAGCTACGCAAGACGGTCTCCCGCCTGCCCAGGGCCGAGCTGAAGGCGGTCTGCCCGGCCTACGGGCGCGAGCGCCTGTCGACGAGAAGGGTAGCCGAACGCATGGGGCTCAGCAGGTTTACCGCCGCCAAGGCGCTCGACGGCGCAGTCGCAAGGTGGGCGACTCCTTGAAAAGGTACGGCTCCCGCCGGCCGTGACGCGGCGTTGCGGCCCGCGGGGACCAGCGGGAGAAAGAAAGTCGGAATGCGCTTCGTGTCTTTTCTCGCACAGGCGCCTCGCCACGACCCTGCGCGCGACGCTCGTGGCCCTGATGATTAAGCACCTGTGACCGTCCTGGGTGCCCCGGCGGCCGCACTGGAGCATGCTCTATCGCTCAGCGGTGTCCTCATTTATGTTAATCATGCATCTGTCGTTATGTTAATCATGCATCTATCGTTATGATAATCACGCATCTGTCGTTATGATAATCACGCATTTTTGCCTAGGACAATCCTGCATCCGCATCCGACCGAGGGGAGAGCACTGCATGAACGAGAGGGACTTCATACCGCGGGACATCGAGCCCACCGTCGCGCGCCTGCTCGGCAAGTTCCCCGTGCTGAGCCTGTCAGGACCCCGGCAGAGCGGCAAGTCGACGCTTCTGCGCCGCATGCTGCCGGACTACCGCTACGTCTCCCTCGAGGACGAGGGCGTGCGGGCGCGCGCCCTCGCCGACCCCGTGTCCTTCCTGCGCGTCTGCGGCGACCAGGTGATCATCGACGAGGTCCAGAGGGCCCCCGCGCTGCTCTCCTACATGCAGGGCGCGGTGGACGCGAATCCGCGTGCAGGGCGCTTCGTGCTCTCGGGGTCGCAGGACTACCTGCTCATGAGGAGCGTCTCCCAGTCGCTGGCCGGTCGGGCCGCCGTGCTGTCCCTGCTGCCCCTCTCCCTGCACGAACTCACGCAGGCTGGCGTATCGTTCCCTGACGCCGCGAGCTACGTGCAGGTCGGCGGCTACCCCGCCATCTACGACCGCTCGGTCGCCACGCGGGACTACTTCCCGAGCTACATCAGGACCTACCTCGACCGGGACGTGCGCCTGGAGGTGGGAGCGTCGATGCTCGGCAAGTTCGAGCGCTTCGTCACCCTGTGCGCCGCCAGGGTCGGATCCCTGCTCAACAAGGCTTCGCTGGCGGCGGACTGCCAGGTGGACGTCAGGACCGTCGACGGATGGCTGTCGGTCCTGCAGGCGAGTAGGGTCGTCCGGCTGCTCGAACCCTACTCCGCGAACGTTTCGAAGCGACTCGTCAAGACCCCGAAGATTTACTTCTGCGACACCGGGCTCGTCTGCGGGCTGCTGGGCATAGACGACCCGGCGACTCTGGCGATGCACCCGCAATGGGGCGGGATCTTCGAGAACGCGGTGGTCGAGGAGGTCGAGAAGCGCCTGCTGTCCTACGGGCAGGTCCCGCAGCTGTCGTTCTGGAGGGACTCGAACGGCCTCGAGGCAGACTTGGTGGTCGAGCACGGCGGCCGGGTTGCCCGGCTCGTCGAAATCAAGGCCTCGGCGACCTACAATCCCAGGTTCTTCTCGGGGCTGGCGCGCGTCGGCGAAGCCCTGAGCGTGCCGCCAGAGCGCCGCTGCGTCGTGTACTCCGGTGACGCATCGCAGCAGATGCCGGCAGGCGAGCTCCTCGCGCTCGCCGATGCGCATCGGCTTGCCGACCCCTGCGCGCCGACGGACTCCCTTCCCTGGAGCCGCGGCTAAAGACCCCCCGCGCCGGGGCGCAGGGCCAATATAGAATAGACGGCGCACTGCGCGGGGGTCCTGAGCTCGAAGTCCGGCTCGAAGTACTGGCGCACCGTCACTCCCCCGTCGATGTGGGTCGCGGCGTGTTTCAACCCAAATCCCTCGAACAAGGGGGCTCCCACAGCCCAACAGCACTCATGGATCTTCTTCTGCCTATCCGGCTTTGCCTCTGGACCTTGCCGATAGTGATACCAGAAGACACCACCCATGTGTTATGCAGTGTTCGAGTTGTTCTATGGCAACTACCTGCGCTTTTAGCTATGTGGCGAGAAAGACGCGGACGAGGCCGAGCGAGAGGCGCACCAGCTCAGTAGAGGACCTTCTTGTAGTCCTTGCCGGCATCGTACAGGGCTTCGTGCTGAACTGTCATGGAGCCCTCTGCTGTCCTGACGGTGTAGTCGTGGCGCTTGTTGCCCTTCCACACGTAAACGTCCGCCGCATAGGGTTCGAGATCGCCCCCATACCAGAGGTGGCATATAGTGCTATCGCCGCTTCTCCAATCGAAGATCACGTGGCACTCGGCAACCTTCTTCGGCACCTTGCCGGTCTTCGTGAGGGTCGTCCAGTCTGTCTTGGCGCTCGAGGGCTTGTCTCGGGAGGAGAGCCTCTGCCCGCACAGTTCGTTGAGAAGAGCAATAGCCTCGGAAACGACTTTCTCTTCAGCCCCGAGACATCGACACCCGCGGAGGCCAAGGCTTTCTTCTTCTCTGCGTTGCCGTGGTCAAGGTTAGATTTCTCGGTGGCGCTCAGGGGAATGGCGAGCGGATTGCCCGCGACTCGTCTGTGCTTCTCCACTCCGCCCTCTTAACTGTCTTGCAGCGCCTCGCCGACGATGGCCGCCAGCCCCTTGCCAATAGAACCGAAGATGCCCATGCCCGCTCCTTTCGTTTGCCCGCATTCTCCACCAAAGCGGGTATGCTCCTGCCCGGACCGGGAGACGGCCGGGGCGGGGCTCGACCGCGTGGCCGGCCGGGCCATGCACTCCAACGTCCCCGAGACGAAGGGGGTCGCGCGCACCGTGCGCGAGGAGAGGGAGGGCGTGCTCAACTGATTCTCGTCGCGCGCCACGAACGCGATCCTCGAGGGCCCCAACTCCGTCATCCAGTCGATGAAGAGGGCGGCCAGGGGCTCCAGGAACATCGAGTACTTCAGGACGGCAATCTTCCTCAGGCTTGGGGGCCTGGACTTCTCAGCCCAGACCTCCCCAAACTGTGCTACCCACTAGAAAGGCGGAAAACCAAAATCTGCCGTCTGCTTCCAGATTAGGCCTATCATGCCATAGACGAAACCATGGTTCTTCTTTCCGGTCATGGTCGGCCCCTTGAAGAGCGTCGACTTCAGTATGGCCTGCGGCAGGCCGGCCCGCCTTCTATCGGCCCAACGGTTTGAAAGCAATCCCTGCACACGCAGCCGACGCATGAAAAAAGCGGCGCCGGGCCAATCCGCCCGGCACCGCCAAGAAAACAAGTGAGTCAGCCGCGCGGCCACTCAGCAAGAGATTTACCGAACCCATAGCCAGCATCAAACAGCCAGCACCCGGGTTGTGCCCACGAACGGCAAAGCTGCAACGGGCCCCGTGCGAGTCTTCAGTCATGAAGCCGATGTCACAGAGGCCCTCTACGGGGTCGTCTTCAGCATCGCAAACTTACCATTTCCCGTTGAGGCCGCGCTGAAACACGGGCACACACACACACAGCAAGCGAAAACCGCGCTCCGTCGGGCTCCCGGTTCACGCTGGGCCCCGGGTCTCCGACGGAGCGCGCAGGCACTAACCCTCAACCACGCCGTCCTGGCTGATGATGCCGCCGGCCGCCATGTAACCGCCCACGAAGGCGAGGCCCAGGTCGGCGTACATGCCCGTGAGCGGTCGTGCCGCCGCGTTGCCGTCGCCCGCGGAACCGCCCGCGGTGTGCCAGCCGGCGTAAAGACCGGGGATGGCGGCGCCCTCGGTGTCGACGACCTGCATCTGCGGGGTCACGCGCAGGCCGCACTTCGTGCCGAACACATGGCCGCCCAGCGCCGCGCCATAATAGGGCGGGGTGTCGAGGGCGAGCAGCCACTCGGCGGGGTACTTGTAGTCGTCGACGTAGTCCTCGCCCGCGGCGCAGGCGTCGTTCCACCTCTGCACGGCCTCGACGAGCACGCCCTCGCGCAGGCCGAGCTCCCCTTCGAGCTCCTCGATGGTGTCGCAGCACTTGATGGCGCCGCCGTCGATCATCAGCTGCACGCCGGTGTGCCAGTCACGCAGGTCGACGGGCACACGGTCCAGGTACGGGTCGTCGTCTGCCACGATCTTGGGCTTGCGGCAGATGAGCTGGCCGAAATAGTTCTGCATCATGAGGTCGTCGAACTTGGCGTCGAAGACGCAGAACGTCTTGCCGCCCGGCTGGCTCATCTCGACGGCGGCCGTGTCGCACAGAGCGCCCGAGGACGCGGGGGCGTCCGTGGAGTAGGGGTAGCTCGAGCCGGTGGTGGAGATGAACGGCACGCGCTGGCCGAGGCGGTTGATGCGCAGCCACGGCTGGCGCACCACCTGGTTGCCGTCGCCGTTGATGTGGCACTCCATCTGCGTGTCGAACTCGTCGTAGTCGCGCCACCACACGCCGCCGTCGAAGGCGCCGTTGGAGTCGTAGCCGGAGAGGTCGGCACCCACGCCCTGGCCCATGCGCACGCACTCGCCCGTGCCGTTTGGCGGGGTGGCGATGTTGGCCAGGCCGCGCAGGCTCGTGGGGCAGTACCTGGCCATCATAGCTCGGTTGACCTCGAAGCCGCCCGCCGTGAGCACGACGGCGCGCGTCGCATGGATGAACTTCTCGCCCGACTCGTCCGCGACCTTCACGCCGACCACGCCCAGCTCGGCGTCACGCACGAGCGTCTCGACATTGCACGAGGTGCGGACCTCGGCACCCTCGTCGGCGGCCTTCTGCGTGAGCAGCTGCATGGGGATGTAGTTGACGTTCTTCGTGTTCGTGTCCGTGGCCATGCCCTCCCACATGAGCAGGCCGTTGCCCGCGGGCGAGGGGTTGCCGGGCACCCACTTGGCGCCGGCTTTGTCGTTCATCCAGTCGATGCACTTGGGGCCCTCGACGGCCATGACGCGAACAAGCTCGACGTCGCCAGTCATCTGCTGCTGGTCCATCATGTACTCGACGATGTTGTCCACGTCGTAGGGGTAGCTCGGGTAGGCCCACTGGGCCTCCTCGGCCTGCCTGTGCCCGCCGAAGTTGGAGAACATCTCGGAGCACTGCGAGTTGCCGCCGGTCGCCACGCTGCGCTCGGCGAGCAGCACCCTGTAGCCCGCTTGTGCCAGGCGGATGGTGGCGTTCAGGCCGCCGGCACCTCCTCCCACAACGACGACCTCGAACTCCTCGTCCCAGCTCGCAGGCGGCTCGGCGGGCTCGATGGGCGCGGCTGCGGCCTCGAACCCCTCGCGCGTGCCATCCCCCTCGACCGTGCCCGCCTGAGCGGGCGGGACCTGGATTGCGCCCACCGCGACGCCCGCGCCCGCGACTGCGGTTGCGCCCAGCGCGGCCGACTTCAGAAAGCTCCTGCGGTTCAGTTCCATCGTATCCCCCTTGGTCAACGTTCCCAATCGGCTCCCCCTTGGAAGCCTGTCCCAGGATACGGCCGCGACGTCGACGGGGGGCGCAGGGTCTTTTTCCTGGGCGCGCGTTTTGCCGACGGGCCAGTCGAACGGGTTGATACGGCCTATAATTCTTTTTACACTTATGCCATCAGCTTGCCTTGTCATCGGGCCGGCATAGCAAGCGGGGACGCGCTGCGAGGGGGTCGTCTTGAACACGCAATATCTTCGGGAGTATCTCGTGTTTGCCGAGGAGCCGAACTACACGGCTGCCGCGAACAGGCTCTACATGACGCGCCCCACGCTCGTCGAGCACATCAGGGCGCTCGAGGCCGAGCTGGAGTGCAGGCTTGTGGACAGCGACCGGCGCAACGTCTGGCTCACCCCGGAGGGAAAGCGCTTCGTCCGCAGCGCGCGCGTCGTGCTCGACGGTTGGAAGGAAGTGCGCGACGAGTACCGCTGCATGGCCGACAACCTGCTCGCGGTTCGCATAGCCTCGACCAACCTGCCTTGGATCGAGGACCCGTTCTACAGGGCGCGGCGAACCCTCCAGCGCCAGTTTCCCAACGCGCGCGTCGAGCTCGTCCTCGACGACGGCCCGGCGTCATCCTTCGCCGCGCTCGAGGCGCGTGCGAACGATATCGTCGTCGTGGGCTACAAGGCATACATGCCCGCCGACAGACAGCCCAGCTTCGCCGACGCCTCAAGGTGCTTCCCCCTGTCCGACGAGGAGGTGCTCCTGCTCGTCCCGGAGGACAGCCGCCTGTTCGGCCTCGAAAGGATCTGCCTGCGCGACCTCGACGGCATCGAGTTCATGCTCCCGCCAGACATCTTCGCCTCCTGGACGCGGGACAACGTCGCCGGGTGGTTCGAGCGCCAAGGGGCACATGTCACCCTGGACTCGCGGGATTTCGCGAGCCACTTCGAATACTTCTCCTACGACTTCGGCAGGCAGATTGGCATTGTGCCGCGAACGCTCGTCGCGCGGTTCGGCCTCGGGAGCAGGGAGTCGATGCGCGTTGCCGGCATCGCCGACGTGCCGTTGCGCACGATGTTCTACGCGGTGGCACGCGACTCCTTCCTTGCCAAACCACGAGGTCGATTGCTGTTTGACGAGATGCGCCGTAACGTCGGCGGAAATGAAGCATGAGCCTCCATCAGGCGCGTGCCATCCAGCGTGCCGATGCATATGTATCGAAAGTCATCTGCGAAAAGCCTAATTCGTGAAACTATGAGCCTCTTCCACTGAAACACTCAGGGCATGGCATACGAGCACCCGGGGAACACGAATGGGCCCGAATGGACGAGCCTCGACGTATCCAAGGCGGCCGTACTTCCCACCGACGGCAAGGCGCGGCTATCGTCCACCGCCATGAAATCAACCACGTTGAAACGTCGCATGCCCTAGCGCCGCGCGACGGAACGGCCGTCAATTCCCATCGATGCCCCTGTGTGCGCACGGGCGTTCCCCTTGCGCGCGATGAAGTCTCGTCCGGGCTTCCCAACGGACTTGACGGACAGTCTGCATCCATGCTATTGCAACAGGGCCGCTTTATACAAACTCTCTGTTAGACCACCGTTGACATAAGTTGTCCGCCCCCGCCAGGTTGTAAGAAGGAACGGGGCGCGAATGCTCAAGGACATGCTCGACGGGATAGGCGCGCTCACGCTCGCCGAGAAGATGGCGCTGCTGGGCTACTCCAAGCTGGCGCCCGAGGTCTGGCCGGACTACGTGTCCGACATGCTCTCCGGCGCCTCCCTCAGGGCGTGCGCCGAGCTGTGCGGGGTGTCGCTCAAGACGTCGTGGTTCATGCGCATGCGCCTGTGCGAGGTGATGGCGCGCGCACCCAGCCCTTCCGCACGGGCGGGTCCGTCTCATGACAGGTGGACGGCGCCTACCTGTCCGAGTCGCTCAAGAGCAACCGCTCCCGCTCGGCCGTCGGGATGCCCCGCGGGGCCCACAGACACGGGAGCGCCGTGCGCGAGCGCGGCATATCCTCGCTCAAGGCCTGCGTCGGTTGCGTGCGGGGCAAACGACCTGGGCGACTCGTTCTGCAGGCTCGCCGGACGCGGCAGGCCCACCGACGCCGAGCTCGAGGCGTCGCTGGAGGGGCTGGGGGCCTGCGAGCGTGTGCCCACCGACGGGCACTCGGGCTACGCGCGCGTACTGCCCGGGCTGGGCGCGCCGCCCACGACGCGGCACCCGCCTCCGAGGCAACCAGCTCGCTGGGCATGGTCAACGCCCTGCACCAGCGCCTCAAGCAGTTCCTCGGCAGGTTTGCGGGCGTGTCGACCAGGCGCCTCGGGCACTACCTGGCCTGGTTCGGGTGGGCCGAGCATACTTCATCTAACCCTGCTGGAAGACCTCCCGCAGGTGGTGGGCGAGGTCGGCTTGAGTGCCTCGGGCAGGCGCGCCCTCGCGGGCCACGAGGCTTAAGGGGAGCGCGATGAGGCCGGGGTCGCAAGGCAGCACTGCCCCGCCGAGCTGCGCCACGAGGCCGGCTGAGCGCCGTGCAATGATGCCTACGTCGTTGCCCTGGCATACGAGGCTGATGAGCGTGCGGGCCGAGCAGTCGGGGAAGGCGAAGTGCGCGCGCGTGGGCATCGCGGCCCCCGCGTCGAAGAGGGCCTCGCGCACAAGGTCGGCGCTTTCCTCGGCTCCGCGCGGGATGAGGAAGTGCTGGCGGGCGAGGTCGTCGACACTGACGTGGGACGCCCCCGCCAGAGGGTGCGCGCTTGCGGCGAAGGGCACAAACTCCTCACGGATGAGCATGCGGCTGAAGAGGCCGTGCGTGATGCCGCGTCCCACCACGACGCCCATGTCGGCCCGGCCCTCGGCCACCATCCCCAGGCAGCGGTCGCTTGTCTCCTCGGTCACGCGCAGGCGCACGGAGGGGTGGCCATGCTCGAAGGCGAGGATGTCGTCGAGTGAGGCGAAGTTGCCGAGCATCACGTCGGCCACGGCGATGCGGAGCGTGCGCTTTGCGGGGGCGCCAGCCTCCACCGGCTGCGCGCAGGTCTGCAGGGCCTGCGCGTCGGCGAGAAGCGAGCGGCTGAGCTCCAGGGCGCGCTTGCCCCCGGACGTGAGGGAGAGCCCCGTTGACAGGCGGGCGAACAGCGGTGTGCCGAGCTCGTCTTCAAGCGTCGCGACCGCCTTCGACACGGCTTGCTGCGTGACGTACATCTCCTCGGCAGCATGGGAGAAGCTGAGATGTTCTGCTGCCTTCACGAAGTATTCCACTTGGTTGAGGTTCATGCACGCCCCTTTGCCTGCCTGCCCGCCTATCGTTCTGGGATTCCGCTTGTCCGACCTTTCGCACAACCTTGCATTGTACCCACAACTGGCAGGGCTGCTCAAAGAACAGTTGGTTTACGGCCAGGACGCAGGGTCGTTATGCTGTTCTTCGTGCAACGTCGCGGGGCCGGACGTCCTGCCCGGGTACCCTGCGGCACAGTATAGACGAAGGGGAATCGCCATGACTGACAAGACCATGAATCTCTCGCGCCGCTCGTTCGTGCAGGCTGCCGGTGCCACCGCCGCCGCCCTGGGCTTGGCCGGCGCCGCCGCCAACGCCCGCACGGCGCGGGCCGCCCAGGCCGCCGACACCGCCAAGGCCCCCGCCGACGGCACGTATTCGGGCAGTGCCGCCAGCTTCGGTTGGACGGGCCTGATGACCTGCGACGTCACGTTCAAGGGCGGCGCCATCACCGACATCCAGGTGACTGAGGAGTCCGATTCGGCCACGGGCGAGTGGTTCGCCAGCGCCGCCGACCTGCTCATCCCCCGCATCATCGACGCCCAGTCGGTCGCCGTCGACGGCATCGCGGGCGCCACGTTCTCCTCCTCCGCCATCAAGCAGTGTGTGGCCGCCGCCATCGACGCCGCGGGCGGCGATTCATCCTCTGAGCCCTGGAGCGTCGAGCCCGCCAAGAGCGACGAGGTCAAGCAGCTCGACGGCTACGACGTCATCGTGGTGGGCCTGGGCGGCTCGGGCATCATGACGTACTGCGCGGCAGCATACCAGGGCGCGAAGGTCTTCGGCATGGAGGCCGCAGGCAAGGTGGGTGGCGACTCCGCCTGCACCTACGGCCCCATGGCGCTCAACTCCGAGTACTTGAAGGGGCTCTACACTAACGGCGAGGACTACATCGACGAGGACGACGTGTACAGCACCTGGATGGACTACGTCGAGTCCGACGAGAAGGCCGACGTCATTTCCGAGGCCGTGCACAACTCCGGCTCGGCGCTTGACTTCTACAACGAGAACTTCGGTTTCGAGTTTGAGGGCAGGGGCCTTCTCGGCAGCTTCGTGCGCCCCGACTGGGACAAGCTGTGGTGCGTCTACAGCGCCGACGACGGCAACACCTCCTGGAACGCCCTCGGCCCGAACAAGACGTTCCAGTTCACGCGCGCCCTCGACAAGGCGGCCGAGCTGAACTCCGGTTGCGAATACCAGTGCGAGCTGCGCGCCACCGAGCTCATCATGGACGGCGACGCGGTGGCCGGCGTGCGTGCCGTGGCCTACGACGGCACCACCTACGAGGTGCGCGGCAAGGCCGTGGTGCTGGCGACCGGCGGTTTCATCGGCAACGCCGACATGATGAAGGAGCACCTGGGTGCCACCGTGAACACGCTGGGAGTCACGCTCAACAACGGCGCGGGCATCCAGATGGGCCAGGCCGCCGGCGGCGCCACCTACTCCATGGGCACGCTGCCGATGATCCACATCTCCCAGGTGGCCAACATCATCCGCACCGACGACCTCACGGCCGACCAGAAGGCCATCCTCACCGCGCTTGCCCTCACCACCGAGAAGCCCATGGTCACGGTGGACGGCGACGCGTGGGGCGTGCCCGGCGACGACGGCACCGCGGTGACCGACGTGGTGTACGCGCCCGGCTATCGCTACTACGTGCTCTACACGCAGGACGACGTCGACGCGCTCAAGACGAACGGCCTCTCCGAGACCCAGGCCACGCTGACCTCGATGTTCATCAACCAGGGCGGCACGCTGCCGGCCGCCGGCACCGCGGTCGACGACATCGACACCATCCTTGAGGTGGGCGAGCAGTTCGGCGACGTGACGAAGGCCGAGGGCGCCGAGGAGCTTGCCAAGGCGCTCGGCATGGACGCCGACAAGCTCGCCGCCGTGGTGGACAACGCGTCCGCCACGCTCTACGCGGTCGCCTGCTGCGGCTATGCCTACGCCACCGTGGGCGGCCTCGACGTCGACGCCAACATGAACGTCCTGCGCGAGGACGGCACGGCCATCGAGAACCTCTACGCCGTAGGCCAGGACTCCGAGGGCGTCTGCAACGCCGACGGCAAGCCCTACACCCCCTGGGGCGGCCAGGCCCAGTCGTGGACGTTCGTCTCCGGCCAGATTGCCGGCACCCACGCAGTCGGCAGGCAGCTGTAAGACGGGTTGGAGCCTGCTGGGGCCCGCTGGGGCCCGCTGGGGCCTGCTGGCAGGAGAAACGAATAGGCCCGGGTACGTGCCCGGAACGTGTTTGGTAAAAAACCAGCGCGTTTAACCCCGCCCCAAGATAGGAGACG
>ERZ1034984.2049-NODE-2049-length-17050-cov-6.099853_pt1 | contig 17050 bp, 14 predicted proteins | sample MGYA00520589_ERZ1034984 | MGnify/ENA primary metagenome ERZ1034984 (study PRJEB33766, sample SAMN09781790) | gut metagenome | biome: gut microbiome | host: Homo sapiens | place: Madagascar | study: EMG produced TPA metagenomics assembly of the PRJNA485056 data... | reverse complement strand
GAGTTCGGCAGCGTCGCCCTGAATGCGAACGGCCTGTTGCCATTGCAATACGAGAAGGTTAGTCTCTGCGTGGGCTTTGCCGATTGCGTCGCCATAAGCCTCGTAGAATTCGACCATCTGCTGAGCATCTTCAATCTTCATGTCCCATTGGTTCGTATCGCGCATAATATAGTCAATTGCGTAGGATGTGTCTTTCGGATCATAGCCAGAGAAGTCGAATGTTTTGTTTGTGAAGTTTTCGAGGATTTCCTTTGTTTCAGGGCTGAGTTCCATGAGCGGCATTTGAATTCTTGTTGCGTAGTAACCATTCGCCGTCATCGTATTGTAATCGACCCTGAAGTTCTCCCACGATTTGTCCATGATGTCGGAGTAATCATCGAGCGCATCCTCAAGTACATCGGCCATACTGGTCTTGATGTAGTCCTGCAATTTACTGATTGGAATGATCGCTTCGTCTTCGCCACCTTCGGCGACACCAACTACACGACCGCCCGGCGTAGCAGGGATAATACCACCAGTCGCGTACCATGCGATATTAACGTCATATGTACCAAGACCGACAGATGTTGTAATGTGTGGCGTTGGAATGTACGGCGCTGGGAAAGACATGCTCGCCCAAGCAGAAACCATTTGCGCACACCCAGCAGAGAAGGCTGCTGCTGTTGCCGCGATCTGGGACTGCATTTGTGCCATTGCCGCATTGGCTGCTGCGGCTGCCGCACTTGCAGCTGGCCCGACTGCGCTCAACTGAGACACATCAACTTGGAAGACAATTGGAACGGCAGCAAGAGCCTGAAGTTGTAAAATGGCCGCCTGTGCCATTGCGACTTGTCCCATAATTGCCGAGATGCCTGCGCCTGCTGATGCCGCCGCTGCCGCTGCCGCATTAAGGGATGCTTGTACTCCGGCTGCCTGAGACTGAAGCCCGGCAAGAGATGCTCGAAGTGGGGCGACGTTTGCCGTTACATTGACACGGATATCAGGAACGGCACTTCTGATTGCCTGAATCTGGGAAATGGCTTGACTGGTATCGGCCTCGACAGGAACATTCACAGTACCAGCCGCGCTGCCAAGAGAACTGATTGCCGACTCGGCTGCCGAAGTATCAACATTTACCTGCACATTGACTTCAGTGCCATACCCACCAAGTGATTCGATCTCATACTGTGCTTGACTTGTGTCCGCATTAACTTGTACATCAACACTGCTGCCCCAGCCGCCGAGCGAATCAATTTCATACTGCGCCTGACTGGTATCGGCATTCACTTGAATGTCAACCGATCTGTCATACCCGCCAAGTGAGTCGATAGCGGATTGTGCCTGTGAAGTGTCGGCATTCACATCGACATCAACGGTGCTGCGGTATGCACTAAGCGATTCGATTTGTGCTTCAGCACGGGCAGTGTCGGCCTGCACTTGCAGTTTGCTTGTGTTTTCCTGAGAGAGAAGGGACTGGATTTGAGATTCGGCTTGAGCGGTGTCTGCTTGGACATCAAGCTTAGTTGTATTCTCAGAATTCATGAGCTGACTAATTTGTTCGCGAGCTTGAGACGTATCAGCTTTTACTTGAACCTCGATTGTCTGGCTTGTACCTCCACCTTGGAAGAAACTATCCATAGTGTTCATCATACCAGTAAGGCCTTCACCAACTTCGATTTCTGGGAAGATGGTTACTTTAGGATGGGTGGATTCTGCATCTTGTGCAATTTGCTCGCCTGCTTTTTGACCAGCTCCGGGCTCTGCTTCACCATCAACCATAACTTTTGGATCAGTAGATTTTGCCTCTTGCCCAATCTGTTCACCAGCTTGAGTACCAGTACCAGTTTCAGCTTCTCCACTAACATCAACTGTAGGATTCGTGCTTTTTGCCTCTTGTCCAATTTGTTCGCCTGCCTGAGTACCAGTACCTTCTTCAGCCTTACCAGTAACAGAAACGTCAGCTTTTGTATTACTTGCTTCTTCAGCTGCTTGTTGCCCGGCTTGCTCAGCACTACCTTCTTCGTATTTACCCCTAATTGGAACTTCAACGTCATCAACTTCAGCGGCTGCTGCCGCTGCTTCATCCAACGCGCTTACAAGAGAGCCGTTGTCGATTTTTAATTCCAGAGGTTCAAGCATTTCGTTTGTCAACGTCATATCTAATGCTTCAGCAATCTGAGAAACCATTTCGGCTTGTTGCTGAAGGTCGCTGATATTAAGGTTGCCAAAAATCTCATTCATTGTGTTACCAAACTCAGCACCGGAAGATGCTGCAACAGCAGTTAAACTGTTCAATGCGACACTTAAATCTTGGCCAGCACTCTCAAACGCTGTGCCGAATGTGTTTCCAAAATCTCCGGCTTTGTTTTTTATTGCGTCAAAGGCACTAAGTACGGTATCAAATTGAGTGGCATCAAGATTAATTAAGCTACTTAGGTCTAATTGCTTGAAATCTAACCCTTGGAAAACGCCGTCATTAAGCGCCGCCCTAACTCTTTCTGCTCCTTCGGCTACTTGTTGTTCACCACTATTAAGAGCAGCAGTAAGATCATTAATGAAATTCGAAAAGCTTTCAATCTGCCCAGCACTGATGTCTTCTACGCCCTCAACACCGAGCGCTCCTTTGAGATCTATTTTTTTATCTTTAATTCGACCTTCGAGACGAGACACCATCTGATCATATTGAGCTTCATTAAATCCAAATTGTTGTTCAAAAAGGCTGTTAGCTAAGTAATCTTTGTCAGATTCGTCGATAAGATTATCTTTAACTGCACTCTCAGTATAATCATCGATCATGTCTTTAATGTCTTTAACGGAACTTTTTGAAAATGCATCGGCCATTTCCTTCTGTGCATCGCGAAATTTTACGATAGCATCGGTATCTTTGCCGAGACTCTCAGCAAATTCCATGAGGGCATCAGATTGCTCCTTATTTTGCGCGTTCCCTAATATTGTTGAAAGGGCGCTCTGTACGGTTTCTAATTCTTCTGCGCCTTTAACAATACCACCAATACCACCGAGAGCTTTCTCAACTTCCCCTTGTTGTTCGCCAATACTTTCAACAAATCTAGCTAAACCTTCATCCTGATTTTGTTCTACGATTCCATTGAGAGCGGTCTCTGCGGTAGTAATTTGATCATAGAGTTCGGTGATTTCTTTATCTGACATGCCTCGTTCAGACAAATAATCTTTAACAGCTTCCTCGTTTTTGCCAAGCACATCAAGATTATATCGCATGAAATTCGGATCCATCATGTCAAATGATGCGTAATCACCAATTTCTTCCATGGTGCTACTTAATAACCCAAGTTCATCGGCGAAGAATTCGTAATCTTCTTTGGTGGAAACTAGACCTTGTGTAGCAGTATCCCACATGTTAAATCTAGCATTTGAGTTTTCAGAAGACCATTGATGCCCAAATAACATGTCAAGATCATTTAATTCTTCTTCCCAAGCAGCTCGGTTTTCCGCAAAACTTTTTCTGTTTTCTGCTAAGAAATCACTTGCTTTGTCACTTTGTGCCTGAGATAAAGCTCTATAGACAGTGTCCGCAATTGTTCCGAAGTTTCCAAGACGACGGGCTTCAAGATCAATCGCAGCAGCTACTTCTGGGGACATATCGCGAATTGTTTGCAACTCAGAATTAAAAGAAGCAAGACCTTCTGCTCCAAGACCCATATTTTCACCAGTAGCACTCACTAATGCACCGGCTGCGTTTAATTCATCCATTCGATCAGGATTTTCCATTGTCCCTCGAATGAATTCTTGTTGAGAAGCAATAGTGGCTAGTTGCTGTTCATATCCCTCTATAGCCTGATTATAATCAGCATGGGCGTTTTCTCTCCAATTGAGAAGCCAATCGATTCCTTTTGCTGCTGCGGCGATTGCCACCATTTGTGCTGCACCAGAAGCAAGACCACCAGCAAAACTACGAATTCCTTCTTTGAAACGACTGGATTCTATAGAAGCAAAAATATTTCTTTCACTTGCTCTCGAAGCCGATTGGGTAAATTTTTCTTGTGTTGCGGTTGCTTGCTTTAATTGACGATCATAATCAACAACTAAGTCAATGCTGCGTTCTTGCTCTCTTTGCAATGCCCGTTGCACATATTCAGATCTTTTCATTTCATCGTCATATATTTGTCCGGCATTCAGTTGTAAGGCCTGCACAAAACTGTCTCTTCCTTCAGCTGTAAAAAGAGACTTGGAATAATTTTGAGCGTCCTCTAATTGAGCGCTTAAACGTTCAACTTCCGAACCTGCTTTTGCGATGCTGGTAGTGTTTGATTGAAAGATATCATCAATACGAGCAGCGATAGGAAGCATTTCTGTTTCTGTAAGTTTATATGTGTCTTTGAGATTGTCGTATAATGTCTTAGCACGGTTTTGTTTTCCACTAACCCCCGTACTGTCATACATTTCATTAATCCAACCGCCAAGCCTAGAGCTTGACTGAGAAACCTTTGAGTTAACTAACGACGCAATATTCTGTAGAGGATTGATCCCACCATTTAATTTTGAAAAGAAGGTTGCTCCACCAGCGGCCGCCAATAACTCAAAAGGACTCCCAGCAAGAAAATCAGTAACAGCACGAATAGTAGGGGAGTTGATAGCCGATTCAAGTGCTTCAGACGTGCCATCTAAAATATTCTTGATGGAATCAGTGGCACCAGCTTCACCAATATCAATAAATGCTTCTAAGAAAGTTTGTTTCAGTGTTTCTGCTTTCTTGGCAATCGTATCCATTGCCTTCGCATTTTCTTCGGCAGAATATCCAACAGAGTCAACCTGTTCTGCAACAAGCTGATCAAAACGGTCAAAGTCCTGTGCTAAAGCAGTAATCCAGTTTTTACGCCAAGCACCACCAAGGGTGTCCATGATGTCAGACAATACGATAGAATCATCAGGGAGGTTTTCTGTTACCGCATTGATGTTCTTCATAATCTGCCCGAATTCAAGGAAGGTTCCATTGGTGTCTTTGACCTGAATACCATACTCGGCCAATTTGTTGATTGTGCTGTCACGCAATAAACGAGCAGAGAGGGAACGGAATGCAGTACCGACCTGTTCACCAGATGCCTGAGTCGATTCACCGAGGATTGTGACGACGGCGTTGAGGTCATACAGATCCATGCCGAGCATCTTGGACGCCGCACCGGAACGTTCGATTGCGTGTGCGAAGTCGTCAGTCTGAACGGCATATTTATCTGCTAAGAAGTTCCAACTGTCGAGAATCATTCCTGAGTCAGACCAACTCATATTCATCTGCTTGATAGTGGACACTAAAGCAGAGGTAACGTCAGAGGCAGTCTCAAGTTCGGTTGTATTCAAGCCCATAAGGACAGTATCAGTCATGCTTTGTAAATCACCTGCACCAACACCTGCACGGGCTAATTCAGTCATTGCTTCCTGCGCGTCGGTAATAGTGACACCAAATTCCTTAGCAGATTCAACAGCCGCTCTACCAAAGTTTTGGATCGTAGCCTCAGATTCTTCCAGTGTTCTGCGAAGATCGGTGACGCCAAGTTCGTAATCTCGAATTGCTGCAAGGCCAGATGTTAATCCAGTGGTGATCGTGTTGAACACACCGTAACCTGCGATGTAAGCCGCCGAGTTGCCAACGCGACGGAGGAACCCATTAGTCGAAACCTGCTCACGAGAAGTGAGCGCATTCTCTAATTTTTGCTGAGATGCAATTGCTTGTTCATATCGAGTGACATGTTGGTCAAACGCCTTGGCTGATGCATTGTAAATTGCTTGTCTTCTAGTAAGCTGTTCTTGATATTTTGCTTCAGCATTGGCCATTAAATTAATATCAGAAACTTGACGCTTAGATAAATCAGACGCCATTGAATTGAGTTGGCGTTGAGTCTGAATGTGCTGAACCTGTTTTTTGTTAGCAGCATCTAATCTTTGAACGTATGTATCGAGGTTTTTCGTAGCAGCAGCCATCGTGCTCCCAGAAAAATTCTTCCCGATATTTTGATTTAATCCTTGACTGAGTTTCGAAATTTGCTGAAGGGATTTTGTGTAATCAGCAACTGCTTTATCAAGCCCAGAAGTCAATGAGGAAGAAAAATTGCCTTTGCCACTGTGAAATTGAGACACGGCGTTATTGACACTGGAAACAGCCTGCTCTAACTCTTTCAGTCCTTGTGTTGCGCTAGACACGTCGGCTGTTACTCGAATTTGCGCATCTGCATTTGTTGCCACTCAATCACCACCTTATTTTATTTCATCGTGTTTTCTAAACACGTTTTATTCCTTGTAATTGTCCAAGAGTGCTTCTAGTTAGTCTCTTTGGTTTACCAACACCGCCGCCTCGCAAGTCTTTGAGCGGATTCACGTTCTCAACAATTTCCTGCACATTTTGTGCCATCCCATTGCCATACATATTCGAGATTGCTTCGTATTGTTGACGTTGCGCAATTTCAGCGAGAATGCTGGTGTACATTGTGTAAGACATCTCAAGCAGCTCTTCTTCCGGGACGTACCCACAATAGGTACAAATCACTGCCAGTCCTCGCTCCATCGTGAAGCCAGAGGAGGACTCTTCTAGTTTTTTCCAGTGATACCATTTACTTCTTTAGCGACTTCAATGATTTTCTTAAACTCCTGCATACTAAGCTCATCATCAAAAGTCTTGTCGAGTTCTTCATCGAAGGTGTATTTCATCTGATAGCGCACTTCTTCGCCTTCAGGAGCAACATTCACCTGCTCAGTCGTGTATGGCTTATTCATGACGGCACTCAAAAAACGCATTGCAAGAATCTTGCCTTCTGGTGCAACGATGATGTTTTCAAGTCCGTGCTCATCAAAAAGTCGATACATGCCGAAGTCGCCGTTGGTGAAGTATTTTAATTTCGTTGGTTTGATTTCAATACTTCTGTTGTTCGATAAAACGATTACATTGCTAGTTGCTTCTTTGTTTTCAGTTGCTTTTGCCTTTGTTGCCATTGTCCTTAGTCCTTTCGTTTGTCCTTTGCAAAAAGAAAAAGGGCTGCCGCATTCGCGACAGCCCGCAATTTAATTATTCTCCGTCGGTGTTGTCGAACACGTCGATTGCCCAGATTTCTTTGTCTGCACGGCGAGGGTTCATTGCGGTGCATTCGAGGGCAAAGGTGGAGGCAGTCTTGTAGCTACCACCGATAGTAGGAGAAGCAGAGATGGAAGCCTTGTAGATGGTGATCTGTACGGTGCTTGGTACAGTGTCGTTACCATCTTCGTCTTCATAGAGTGGGAACTGGAGAATAACTTCAGCCTTCTTAGGGAAGACGCCTTCGAGGAACTTCAAGGATTCAGCTTCCTCAGTGTAGGTGTAAACAGGGGAGATGGTGGTGCCAGCCATGTCATCTTCAGCAGCGAAGGTGAGCTTGGTGGAGCCGGAAGTCGTGGTGCTGTCTACGAGTACCTGACCAGCACTTGCAGAAGCAGGTTCGCCACCAGTCTGATCTACGGCTTCAAAACCATTCAGAGAGAAGTCAGCAGCCTTGATGGTGCGGCCTTCGATGGTTACGGTGTTGTCTTCGCCAACTTCATAGGAAGTTTCGATCTCGTAACGCTTTCTCTGTTCAGTGCTTGCAGTTGCACCAAATGCTTCGAGCTGATTGGTGTTAAACTGAGCGTCGGTTACGGAAACCGTAATGGTAGAACGAGTGTTCATCTGGAACAGCGGGTAGATACCCTGACCACCCTCGATGGTAATTTCTTCAGGTTCTACAGTGATCTGACCTTCAGTTGCAGTGAGGGAGATGTAGGATTTATCACCTGTTTTGACGAGCACGTTAGGTACGTCGATAATGTAACCTTGTTTCACTAGGCAAAACTCCTTTACTAAATTTCAAAAAAAAGAGAGCCAATACGAGGAAGGAAAGGCAGGGGAGCTGCCGATCACTTAACGTACTTGACTCTGAAGCGCATAAAATATCTTGTATAATCCTGTGTGTTGGAACGCATGTCGTACATCTCTTCAAGGTGGAATTTGTAGTGCTCGATGCGTTTCTCTCCTAATAAATGTTTAATGCGATTTGCAATCAACTCCTGACGACGGTCAAAGACGTTGTTGGTCACGCCATATTCATGAGAACGCTGCACCCAAATTTCAATGTCGAGAGGACGCCACATGACCATATGATTGTTGGTCGTTGCCATATCGCCCCAATACATAATGAGACGAACAGGCTGGTCAATTTCGATGTTCTCGAACGTTCCTGCATCAGCGATGCAATAAAAATCTCTAAAGGCAATGATGCTATAGTAGTCCTTCTCAGGAATAGCCATCAGTTCCTTTAATTCATCATCATTGAAAAAAAGGAGCCGGATGGACTTCAGTTGATCTGCTTGTGCCATTCAGTAACTCCTTTGGATTGTTTTATGTAGTGAGGCCATAAAGACTCACAATTTTACAGTAACCCGATGTCCTTTAAGCGTCCAAGCGCCGGAAGCGAAAAGTTCTTTAATGGCCGCACTAACAATCTCCTGCATCATAGATGGAAGTTCAGCGGCAAGCCTGTCAGACACATCATCAAACCAATGATTCGGCATTTTCCCAAACTGCGGATATGTTCTACTTTGTTCAGGATAGCGTCCACCTTGCATGTAGCCAGTATCAACGTTATAAAACCATGTTTGAGATGTAATCATTCCATTCTTTCCATATTGACCAGAGCCAAAATTGAAAATGTACGCTTGCCAAAGTGCCTGTTCGGGTGTTCCATTAATAAGCCCAACGCCAAACATAATTGCCCCGGAACCACCACCTAAATCTTCAACCTGAATATAAGACTGAATATTACCAGCCCACCATCCGGGAGAAGCTGGCGATGTTCCTTTCCCGGTACCAGCTTTCATCTGCTGGGCATAAGGCTCAAGTTTCTTTTTTAACTCAGCCCAAATTATCCAGCGTAATGGGCCTTCTGGAAATTTCGCGGTCAGAAGTGTTCCATGTTTTGCCATGATTTTTCACTTCCCATTGGATTCCTATCGTTCATAAGGATCATCATCCTCTTCATACTCGCCTTGCTGAATGTACTCCAGCGCAGTGTTGTTCAGAGTCAGACCCAGATGGATCGTCATAATGCCTTCTTCATTTTCGTCAACTTCAGTCAGCGAAATGTCATCCACTTGGTGAACTTCATCATGCCAAACAAATAAGTCCCCTCGTTCTACTTTTCTGGTGTCCGGGTTGCACTGGATCATCAGCGAGGTTCGGTTGTCATTGAAAAGACCAGCCTGCGAGTTCTTGAGGCGCTTTTCATAGTTGCCGTTCAAAATGTAGAAGCCGTAGACATCGTGTGTTACTTTTTTATATTTAGGCAGCTCATCCAGCTTTTCGCCAGTAAGATGATCGATGTGTTCGCTTTCCAAGTTCTCTCTGAAAAAAGCCCCCCGCACATTGCAGTAGTCGAGCATTGTTGCCTGAGAGTCTGGAATTGCGTTATGCACATACCATGAGACGAGATAATATTTACCTTCCCATTCGACCATATCGCCTTTTTTTAATTGAGAGCTTTTTGACAATCGGATAGGGAGAGAACCATCAGCGCCATACTGTTTCGACTTGTAATTGAGTCGCGTTATTTCGGCGCGTTCCTCAACCCACTCGTTGTCATCAGCATCTGGGATGAAGAACCGACACCAGCGAATATCTTGGCAAACCGAAGTCTGCAAGAAAGTGTCGTAATCTTGACCCAGCGTAGGTGGAATATAAAAATTCAATCAAACCACCTCTTCGCACTTCTTCTTATTGGAAGCGCAATATAGATTTCTAGGCATCCGTTGAAGCGAACCGCAGATGTCAAAAATTCTGTGTCGAATCGCACAGTATTCAGGACTCTCTTGGTCGATCCCGGATTCCTCAATATCTTCAAGTAATCGCAGGACATTGTGAGCAAGGCGCAGTGTGTAGGCGTCGAGAGACAAGTCTTCTTCACCAACCTTCTCCATGTCCTTATTGAAATACTCAACATGAACATAATTCATTAGGAACCACTCTCCAATCGTACCTTGAAGAATAGATCCACTAATCTTTGTTCAATTCGTGCCATCTCATTGGAAATGTTCGCGTATGGCTTGTCGGCGTTCGTGACAGAAATCGAGTCCGTCGAATAACCGACAATCGAGTTGACATCAGCCTGAATCATCTTATAGAAATTCAAATGAGCTTTAAGCAAAATATATTCTTCTTCGGAGATCAATAACTCCTTATCAATGAAGCTAAGGGACTGTTCATCAAATTCTGTTCGATACTGGGCTGACTTATTCAGGTCAACGTACAGCGCCCGGATGCCATCAACGATCAGCAAATCGTAATCATCTGGGGTGTACTCAATCGGGGTGCGCTGAAGCGCGGTCAATGCCATTAGGCGGTCACGCATTCTGGTAAACTGTTCGTCAGCCATAAGCGCTCACCTTAGCCCAATTTTTCAGCGATGTAATCCATGCGAGAAGCACGCAGGTCTAACTTGGCTGCCATTTCGCGGATGCGTGCGGACTGTGGGATGTTGCCGACGTAACCATCAATGAATTTCTGGAAGTCGGAAATCTTGCCACCCTTCAGCTTCTTCTCTAATTCCTCGTCAGTGAGGTAATGGACTTCTTCTGGATCGAGGCCAACTTCTTCAATTGCTTCCTTATTAGGTACACCTTTGTCTGCGATGATGAGGTGTTTGTCGGTGAAGAAGGAAGTGGTCGATGCTAAATAGTCCACTTCATCAATGGGAAGAAGAACGAAGGATTTTGGTTTCACTTCGCGCACGACGCCGTTGGACAGGCCAACGATGACCGTGTATTTATTTGGATTTTCTACTCTTACTTTTTTGTCTGCCATTTATCAATCACCTTTCCGGCGGCTGCCGGGTGGGCATGTTGACCACACCCACCGCGCCGCCCCTTTTTTATGTCTTGTATTGGTTTCCTTACGGAAATGTCACGCAGTAAGTCGTTCAGCGCCGATTAGGCGGTGAACTTAACAGCGCCGATGGTAGGGAACTTTCCAGCAACCCATGCAGCACCAAAGTCCTGACGGATAACCATTTCGTAAGATTCGTCGTCGATGTTCTGCTGTTCCATGGTACGAACGCCGCCTTCGTTGACTACCTTCAGGGATGGAACTTCGCCGCCCATGAGGTAGAGAATGTCGGTGTCGAGCAGTGGATTCATAGCATAGTCGATGATTGGGTTTTCCAGACCAATGATAGTAGCCCCTTTGTAGTGGCCAACATAGCCAGTACGGAGGATACCTTCGATGGTATCTGGAGCATAGGAGTAATCGCCAGTGATTACGCCATCGAGGTTGTCGAGAGCACCAACATCACCAATTACTCGAACATTGCCCGGACTCATGCGACGGAAGGTAGCCAGCACCTTATTGAATGCCTGAGCATTCAGGGTATTGGTAGCCAGATAACCATTTTCGCCAACAGTCGCAACAGCAGCATTAAGAATATCCTGAATGTAGCGGATCTTCTTGTAGCTGATTTCACGAGCAGCAGAAGTAGCAAGGTCGCTCATGTTGAGGCGGCCAGTTGCCAGATCTTGGAAGTTCATGTATGGACGAGCTGCGATCTCGATGGTATCGACAGTTACATATTTGTTAGCGATCTTCGTGCGCAGTGGGGTGCCGCCCTTAGCCAGAATGTACGCGGTTACGTCGTTCTGAGCAGCAGCAAACTGAGCCTTTTCGCCGTTAGCAACAGTCTTGACCTCAGCCAGTTCGTTGAGCAGCTGTTCGGTCTGTTTGAGCAGATCGTCTACCATGAAGGTGGTTACTTCAGCAATCTGCCAACGGGACTGTGGATCGCCCTTGCGTGCATAGTTGCGGATGATTTCATTGCATTCCTCAAGGTCGCTAAGTTTCCACTGGCAGTTTTCCTTGCCAACCTGACCCTTAACATCCGCAAGTAATACTTTAATGATGTCATCATTTCTGTTTGCCATTGTAAGCATTACCTCCTTAAATTACGCGCCTACGCCAGCGGTTGCGGCCTTCGAATAGTGCAGGCTGTACATTGGAACATCAGCGATCATATCGACCTGAGTTACAACGAAGTCTGCGCCAGCAGTGCCAGCGGTGGATTTTTCGAACTTGGCAGTGCCAAACTTAACCACATCGCCAGCAACGAGTTCGCCATCGCATTCGGTGGTCTTGTAATCCCTGTCGTCTGTAAGTGGAGCGAGCTTGAGGTGCTTGCCTACTTTGACCGTCTGATCAACATCATTGATCCCATATTCGATTGGTTCGTCGATTTCCTGAGCGACGAAGAATACAGGCTTGTTGGCTTCAACGCCAATTTTTGCAGTGCCAGCAGCATAGTCAGCAGATACGAGAGTACCTGGGCTGATTGGTGCATCGCCAGCGAGAGTGAGACGCCCTTCATAGTAGTTGTGGGCGCTTGCTACATATCCGATACCCATTGTGAGCATTACCTCCTGTTTTTAGTCTTCAGTAATCCATTTATTTTTAACTGGTGCGCAAGCGTCAGTGATTCTGAAACTTGCAGTCTTTTTAGAAGCGTTTTCTTTCTTCAGGATCTTTTCCTGAATCAGTTTTTCGGCGAGTGCAGCGTTGACTGCATTTTCGTCGAGATTGTCGATTGCCTCAGCCAGAGAAGCCATTTCGTCCTCGGAAAGAACATTGGCAACCTTATCGCGAAGTTCCTGACGTTTGGTTTCTTTAACCTGATCTTCTTCAGCGGCCTTGCGCTGGTTCAGTTCTTCTTCGAGTGCGGCGCAACGTTCTTCGAGAGCAGCACATTTTTCTTTCAATGCGGAGAGTTCGATGAGCTGTTCTTTGGCACCTTCGCCGTCTTCGGCAACAGCCTTTTCTTCATCCTCATTGGCTGGCGGCTCGTCTTCGCCGGAACTCTCGTCTTCTGGGGCAGTTTCTGCTTTTTCTTTGCCGCCGCCACCACATGCTGCCGTTTCTTCGTCAGCTGGCTTGTCTTCGCCAGAAACTTCTTCCTCCTCATTGGAAGGGGCTGCTTCAGCCTTCTCCTTGCCTGTGCCGCAAGCAGCGGTTTCTTCATCGGCAGGGGCATCTTCGGCTGGCGCTTCTTCTTCTGGGGCGGTTTCTGCAACCTCAGCCTGTTCAGGTTTCTGTTCTTCTTCAGGAACAGTGTTCTTCTGATCGTCCACTGGATTGTCCTCCTTTTCCTTTTCTCTTTCGGCTACCAAAAGCGCTTTGGCTTCTGGCACTGCCGGTTCTGTAACTACAGCAACGCCGACAAGTTTGTTGCCTGCGTCACTGGTGATGTATTCAACGCCATCAACATCAATGGTTTGTGCGGTTTCAATCTCATAGGAAAACTTCAGTTCATCACGAGCCGCTAAATCTTGAAGTGCGTCAATGATGTAGCGATTTCGTTTGGATACCTTCGCTGTTCCGATTAAATAAAGTACGCCGTCGATCTCTGCGGTCGTGAATGACTCAAAGCTGCCAATCTGAGAAGTACCGAACTCGTCGCGATATGGATCATAGTTGTGCGACAAATGTCTATGTTGACGAAGTGCGTCAAGATCACAAAAGAGAGGAAGGTGTTCATACTGTTCGCTGTGGTCGGCAATCTCGTGAATAAATTCCTTGGTGCAGACTGCGCCGTTCAGATTTACCTTGTCGTTCAGGATTACCAACTGAATGTGCAAAAACAGATCGTCTTTAGATTGTTCACTAAATACCTTTATCTGGAATCACCTCCCGAATCGCTCGGACTTGGATTCTCATTTTTGCCGTCCTTGTCCGTAGTGCGTTCATCCATATCTAATTCAGGTCTGCCACCTTCATCACTGCCAGCCGCTTTGTTGTATGGCTGGTCAGGTGGGGTGAGTACCTGATTGATACCACCGTTTAATTCTTCCTGTCGTTTTTCAATTTCCTCGTCGTAGCTGAAGTTCGTATGATCGTAAACTGTCTGCTTGGAAATGAAGCCCTTGTCATACAGGTCGAGCATGAGTTCGGTAACACCTTCGTCGTTGTTGAGGTCTACCAAATCGAAAAGCAATTCTGGGGCTTTACTGTGACCTTCCTCGGCAGAGATGTGGCGAATGATTTTGTTGAACATTTTCGTCAGGTCATTCAGGTAAGCGTTGATTCGCTTGTTGACGAGAGTGACCGCCGCTTGGATCGTCGAGAAGTTTGCGTTGGACGAAACGTTCGGCAGGTTGTCGCCTGTTGCCAATACGGAAGAGATAGTGAGAGCAGAGAGGATGTTCCAGTTGATGTTCGCCATTAAGTCAGCGATTGTAGTCAACGAATCCTTTGTGCCGCCGTTCAGGAATTCTGCTTGTACATTCCATGCTGTCGTGACGACGGTTCCACCGTCGATTGACAATACGGAAGCAAAATTGTTCCCGATGTTGCTCAGTTCTGCATTGCCCGGAATTGGGTTCTTGTCTTTGTCACCAACACGCACATGCAAGAAAGTGTCGCGCATGTTGTCCAGCTCTGTGGTCAGTGTTTGAGTCAGCGTTTCCTTTTCAATCAGCCAAGGCAGGGCAGCAGTGATTGGTGGTACTGCATATTTTTCCCAGCTTGCTTTTGAGTAAGTAATAGAAAAGAAGTTGCCGATTGGCAACTGCGCATAGGAACCGCCTTTTTCAACTGCATCTTGAATGACTTTTGGATAGCCGTGGTACTTGCGTTCCAGATCACTAATGTCGGTTTTGCCGATTTCGATGGAGCGGTCAATTTCAAAGGACACGATTGGCTCGCCGTCAACTGCCAATGCTTCGACAGCACAGCGGTGTGGCGGGAGCAGCTGTAATGTGTAGTCGTCATTCAAGTAGAGGTAGACGTTGGCATATTTGAAATAATCGTTGGCGCATCCGCGAATGATATCCTCGAGGTTGTTCTGCTCGAAAAGCTTCTCGAAGAATTCGCGGGATCTCTTTGTGCCGCCCGTGAGTCGGTACGGTGTCTGAGAGAACGGAATGAAAATGTTCTTGATTGCGCCAGCAACGATGGAGTCATAGTTGACGTAGTAGTCACAGTACTGATAGAGGCGCTTGATGTTTTCGTATTCCTGCGGGTTGGTCAGGACACTGCGCAGAGAATCAATACTGGTGATCGCGGTAGGTGTGGTGGAGCTGTTAAACTTAAAAGACTGGGTTACTTCGCGTGGATCAACCGCACCTTGGTAAAACGTGCGAACTTTGCTTTTTGCTTTTTTACCCCCAGCCGTAACAGCCGATGCGTACATTCTTTTTGCCAAACCTTCACCTCCTGGTTTTGATTTTGCACGAAACACCTGTAATTCCAACTATTTCGCGCATTAGTACAAATGAATATCATCTCTACTTATTATGTCGCCAAACAATGAATTTTGTATCAAAAAGGTATATAAGAATATTTTATGAATACGACATGGGTTCAATGGGAGGAAAGAATGAGCAGAGCGAATAGGAAAGAAAGACATATAAACAAAAAAAGGCGCGGGAGAACCCGCGCCAACTGGATATGCTCCAAATTTTCAATTCGTTAATTCTGTTTGATTATTGTAATCTAGTTGCTTACTGTAAATAGAAAAAGAAAAGAGGTGACACTAGTGAACTTTCCAGACAATGCCAATAAGCTATAGGCTGGATTCTACCTCAACTTGAGAGAGTTTGTGTCTCAAGCCTGTCTCTTTAGAAGACGTAGAATAACTATCTTCAAATACAGCCGAATCTCAGTTTGCACAGCATATAGATGTGCGCACCGCAATAAGGCTAATGAGAGTAGACAGCGTGTGTTTAGTCCTTGTATCCAGCTCCGGAACTTTTGCCGAGCAGGACAACCTTTCGCTCACGCTCAAGGTTTTTGTGATAACACGGGTGAAGTACCGTGCCGCAATATTTTTAGATGCAGAAAGGTCTGCATTGTAGATCTTCCCATTCTGAAACTCACAAACAGCGTTGGTATGGTAGCCGCACTCTTTACCGCGCTTGACTTCCCCACTGCCATCGAAGGCCAGCCGGGAAGTGTTCCGGGCGCAGATGTATGAGACACGGATTCCATAACGTGCTGCCATCTCTCCAACACGATGTTGAATGTCGCGCTTGCGCCAAAGCGTCATTTTTTGAGCCTCATTAGATCCTTTCTTAGGTTTGATTCCACTAAGGTTTTCGAATACAATTACTTGTGCCTCTTGCGCTACCGCATACTCAACAATTCGACGCGCAGTATCTTTTACAATGGCGGTGCTATAATTGTTAACGTATGCCCAAAGACGATTCATATGCCTACTTCCATGACTTTGACATTTACGGATCTTATTCAGTAAGGTATAGAGGCGGTCTTTTTCTACAGGGTGATCAATAAACTTACACCCTGCGACAGTGCCGTCTCTGTGTACCACGCTGCATACAGCATCCGAGTTTAATCCAAGGTCTACACCGATGACTGTAGATACATCCTCGTCCTTGATAAAGCATTTCTCACTTCTGTAGTCATAACCAAAGCAAAGGGAATACCCGCCATGACGTTTTTTAAGAACTGGCGCGTGCTCTTTTAACCCCGCACAGTGTTTGTGAATGTATTCCAAATCCGTCTTACGAAGTGTGATTGGCATCCAGATCCAGTCCCGTTTATAATAAACCTTGATCATAAAACAGCCGTCTTTTTTCTTAAACATGTTACTGTGATAGAAACAAGGCATTATGTCCTGATTAAAATTCATATGCGGGCGCTTGCCTTTACAGCCACCATTTTCCCAATTTCTGACTAGAGACAAATAGGAGAATACTTTGCTAATCGCGGTTGTTATCGCCGCACGTCTTAGATAAGAAGGAAACTTGTAGAACTCTCTATCAAATTTAGGGTATTTTGCAACATTATGACTCGTCGTGTGGATAAGAGACTCCATGTAATTTACTGTATGAAGAGATGAAAGATTTTCCATCTCTTCATGATGAAGAAAAGCAATGTCTACCAAATATCTTACCGCTGACCGATATAATTTCACCGTTTCACTTAAACAATGAAGTGAATCTTTAATTTGTACACTATAGGAGATTATGGTAAACACCACCTTTCGATATTTTTTACTGTAGAATTATATATAAATACTTCTGAATAATGAGATGCTTAACATTGTGA
>ERZ1034984.2042-NODE-2042-length-17078-cov-13.078835_pt1 | contig 17078 bp, 13 predicted proteins | sample MGYA00520589_ERZ1034984 | MGnify/ENA primary metagenome ERZ1034984 (study PRJEB33766, sample SAMN09781790) | gut metagenome | biome: gut microbiome | host: Homo sapiens | place: Madagascar | study: EMG produced TPA metagenomics assembly of the PRJNA485056 data... | reverse complement strand
ATTTAAATCACGATGGAATTTACTCTTGCACTGGAATTTACTTTTTCAAGTCAGCAAATATAGTGTAATAACAGGAGAAAAAGCAAAAATCCCACAGGGCAAATGCCCTGTGGGATAAAATATATACCGTGACTAATGAATTAGTCCTCTCCGTATAATTTAACGAGTTTCTCAAGGTGTGTATAACGTGCCTTAGCTGTCTCCTCAGACTTAGCAAAGAGCTTCTCTGCTCTCTCTGGGAATGGCTTGATAAGACGAGTATAACGTGCCTCGTTGTTAAGGAACTCCTGGTAAGATCCGTCGCCGGCCTTTGATGTAAGAGTGAATGGATTCTTTCCTTCAGCCTTGAGTGCAGGGTTGAATGAGAAGAGGTTCCAGTATCCAGCCTTAACAGCCTTCTTCATCTCATCCTGGCAGTGGTTCATACCACCCTTAGCGATACCGTGAAGCTCGCAAGGTGCGTATCCGATGATGAGTGATGGTCCCGGATAAGCCTCAGCCTCTGTGATAGCCTTAACAGCCTGTGCTGGGTTTGCTCCAAGAGCGATCTGTGCAACGTATACATATCCGTAGCTCATAGCGATCTCTGAAAGTGACTTCTTGCTTGTCTCTTTACCAGCTGCTGCGAACTGACATACCTCACCGATGTTAGAAGCCTTAGAAGCCTGTCCACCTGTGTTAGAGTACATCTCTGTATCGAATACCATTACGTTTACGTTCTCACCAGAAGCAAGTACATGGTCTAATCCACCGAAACCGATATCATATGCCCATCCGTCACCACCGAAGATCCATACAGATTTCTTTCCGAGGTAATCCTTCTTAGCAAGTACTTCTTTAGATTTCTCACATCCGGCTGCTGCTGCCTTCTCTAACTCTGCGATAAGAGCTGTTGTTGGCTCAACATTTGCCTTTGTGTCGTCCTTTGTCTCAAGGAACTTATCTGCTGCTGCCTTGAACTCAGCTGTAGCCTTGTCTGATGCAGCGATCTCTTTAACAAGCTCGATAGCCTGGTCACGGAGATATCTCTGTCCAACTTCCATACCTAAACCATGCTCAGCATTATCCTCGAAGAGTGAGTTAGACCAAGCTGGTCCCTTCTTAGAGTTGATATTTACTGTGTATGGTGATGTAGCTGCCGGGTTACCCCAGATAGAAGAACATCCTGTTGCGTTAGAGATGTACATCTGCTCACCGAAGAGCTGTGTAATAAGTCTAGCGTAAGATGTCTCAGCACATCCTGCACATGAGCCTGAGAACTCAAGGAGTGGCTGGTTGAACTGTGATCCCTTAGGTGTTGTATCAACCATTCCGGCATCTGTCTTCTTAGAAACGTTAGCTACTAAGTAATCAAATACTGGCTGCTCTGCTGCCTGAGACTCCTGTGGCTGCATTGAGATAGCTGCTGTAGGACAAACTGTGATACACTCACCACATCCCATACAGTCAAGTGGAGATACGCTCATTGTATACTTGTAAGCGCCTGCCTTTGGCTTCATATCAGCAACCTTCATGTTGTCAGGAGCTGCCTTTACTTCGTCATCTGTAAGTAAGAATGGACGAATTGTAGCGTGAGAACATACAAATGCACAGTTGTTACACTGGATACACTTCTCTGGATCCCACTGTGGAACTGTAACGGCTGTTCCTCTCTTCTCGTATGCAGAAGCACCTGTTACATACTGTCCGTCTGCCTTGTCAGCGAATGCTGAAACCGGAAGGCTGTCTCCATCCATCTTAGCGATTGGATCAAGGAGTTCGTTAACAAGCTTAACAACCTCTGGACGTCCTGTGCGCTCTGCCTTAGGAGCATCTGCCTCTGGATTCTTCCAAGACTCTGGTACCTCTACCTTATGTACAGCGTCAACACCGGCATCGATAGCCTTGTAGTTCATCTCTACTACTGCATCACCCTTCTTTGAGTAGGACTTCTTAGCAGCAGCCTTCATGTACTCTACAGCCTTATCGATAGGCATTACGTCAGCAAGCTTGAAGAATGCAGACTGGAGAATTGTGTTAGTTCTCTTACCCATTCCGATCTCGATAGCCTTGTCGATAGCGTTGATTGTGTAAAGCTGAATGTTGTTGTCAGCGATATATTTCTTAGCGTCAGCGTTGAGGTGATGAGCAAGCTCTTCATCTGACCACTGGCAGTTGATCATGAATACTCCGCCCGGCTTAACATCCTGAACCATCTTCATGCCCTGGATAACATATGCAGGGTTGTGGCATGCTACGAAGTCTGCCTGGTTGATGTAGTATGGGCTTCTGATTGGGTTGTCACCAAATCTCAAGTGAGAAATTGTAACACCACCAGTCTTCTTTGAGTCATACTGGAAGTATGCCTGGATGTATTTGTCTGTGTGGTCACCGATGATCTTTGTAGAGTTCTTGTTAGCACCTACAGTACCATCTCCGCCGAGACCCCAGAACTTGCACTCTTTTGTACCAGGTGCAGATGTGATAGGAGCTGGCTTAACCTCTGGAAGTGAAAGATTTGTAACATCATCCACGATTCCAAGTGTAAATCTGTGCTTAGGAGCATCCTTCTCAAGCTCTGTATATACAGCAAATACTGAAGAAGGTGGTGTATCCTTAGATCCTAATCCGTAACGTCCGCCTACTAATACAACATCGTTCATTCCTGCTTCACGAAGTGTTGTAGCAACGTCTAAGTATAATGGCTCACCAAGTGATCCTGGCTCTTTTGTACGGTCTAATACAGCGATCTTCTTTGCTGTCTTTGGAATAGCATTAAGAAGAGCCTCTGAAGACCATGGACGGTAAAGACGTACCTTAATAAGTCCGACTTTCTCTCCCTTTGCTGTTAAGTAATCGATTACTTCCTCAGCTACATCATTGATAGAACCCATAGCGATGATTACACGATCAGCGTCAGGTGCTCCGTAGTAGTTGAATAATTTGTAATCTGTACCAAGCTTAGCATTAACCTTGTCCATGTACTTCTCAACAACTGCAGGAAGCTCATCATAGAACTTGTTACATGCCTCTCTATGCTGGAAGAAGATATCTCCGTTCTCGTGTGATCCACGAGCTGCTGGATGCTCTGGGTTAAGAGCGTGTGCTCTGAATTTGGCAACTGCATCCATTGGACACATCTCTTTGAGATCTTCATAATCCCACTTCTCGATCTTCTGAATCTCATGAGAAGTACGGAATCCATCGAAGAAGTTGATGAATGGAACCTGTCCCTCAAGTGCTGCACAGTGTGCAACCGGTGAAAGATCCATAACCTCCTGTGGATTTGTCTCACAAAGCATTGCGAAACCAGTCTGACGACAAGCATATACATCACTGTGGTCACCGAAGATATTCAGTGCATGTGAAGATACTGTACGAGCTGATACGTCAAATACGCAAGGAAGATTCTCACCTGCGATTTTGTACATATTAGGGATCATAAGTAAAAGTCCCTGTGAAGCTGTAAATGTTGTAGTAAGTGCACCAGCTGCAAGAGATCCGTGAACTGTACCAGCGGCACCTGCCTCAGACTCCATCTCAACTACCTTTACAGTGCTTCCGAAAATGTTCTTCTGTCCTGCTGCTGACCACTGATCAACTGTATCAGCCATTGGGCTAGAAGGTGTGATAGGATAGATTCCGGCAACCTCTGTGTAGGCATATGCTACATGAGCGGCAGCGGTATTTCCATCCATCGACTGTTTTGCTCTAGACATGATATTTCCTCCTGTAAAATAAATGTTCAATTATAGACATGAATCAGAATGTCTCTACATAATAGTTTAGTTTGTGCGCTGTAAAAAATCAAGTTTTTTTAGCAATACATTGTACAAAAACCCTAAAATATTTATTAACAAGGTAAAATTTATGTACAAAAGGGCACAATGGCTATAAATCGTCTGTAAAACACTTGCAAAATACTGGTTTTACGTTAAAATAGAAACGATGTGTTACAGAAACGAACAGGTTATTAAATAGGAAAGGATTGAATAAAGACAAAATGATTAGTGCAAACAATATTACATTAAGAATTGGTAAAAAAGCTTTATTTGAGGATGTCAACATAAAATTCACAGAGGGAAACTGCTACGGACTTATTGGTGCAAACGGTGCCGGCAAGTCTACATTTTTAAAGATTCTCTCAGGACAGCTTGAGCCTACAAGCGGTGATATCGCAATCACTCCGGGACAGAGACTGTCATTCTTACAGCAGGATCACTTCAAGTACGATGAGTTTACAGTACTTGATACGGTTATCATGGGTAATAAGCGTCTCTATGATATCATGAAGGAGAAGGAAGCCATCTATATGAAGGAGGATTTCTCAGACGAGGACGGAATCCGTGCCAGCGAGCTTGAGGCTGAGTTTGCCGATATGGACGGCTGGAATGCTGAGTCGGATGCAGCTACTCTCTTAAACGGTCTCGGTGTACCTACTGAGGATCACTACACCCTGATGGCAGATCTGCCGGGTGCAGTAAAGGTCAAGGTGCTTCTCGCTCAGGCACTGTTTGGAAATCCTGACATACTGCTTCTCGATGAGCCTACCAACCACTTAGACCTCGATGCCATCTCATGGCTTGAGGAATTCCTCATCAATTTCGAGAACACGGTCATCGTTGTATCCCATGACAGATACTTCCTCAACAAAGTCTGCACAAACATCGCCGACATGGATTACGGTAAGATCCAGCTCTACGCAGGAAACTATGATTTCTGGTATGAATCAAGCCAGCTTATTGTCCGTCAGATGAAGGAAGCAAACAAAAAGAAAGAGGAAAAAATCAAGGAGCTGCAGGAATTTATCCAGCGTTTCTCTGCCAATGCCTCTAAATCAAAGCAGGCTACATCAAGAAAGCGTGCCCTCGAAAAAATCCAGCTTGATGAAATACGTCCATCAAGCCGTAAATATCCATACATTGATTTCCGTCCTGAGCGTGAAATCGGAAACGATGTACTCTTTGTCGAGGGCATCTCAAAAACCATCGACGGCGTAAAGGTACTTGACAATATCTCATTCACTGTCAACCACGATGACAAAATTGCATTTGTCGGTGGAAACGAGCTTGCAAAAACAACTATGTTTAAAATCCTTGCCGGAGAGCTTGAACCGGACGAGGGCTCATATAAATGGGGTGTCACAACCAGCCAGTCATACTTCCCAAAGGACAATACCACAATCTTTGATACTGATGAGCTCATCGTTGACTGGCTCACACAGTACTCAGAAATCAAGGACGCCACATATGTGCGAGGTTTCCTTGGCCGTATGCTCTTTGCCGGTGAGGATGGAGTAAAGAAAATGCGTGTACTCTCCGGAGGAGAAAAGGTTCGTGTACTGCTCTCCCGCATGATGATCATGGGAAGCAATGTACTCATGTTCGATGAGCCTACAGACCACCTCGACATGGAGTCAATAACAGCATTAAACAACGGAATGATAAAATTCCCGGGAGTAATCCTCTTTGCCTGCCGTGACCACCAGGTAGTCCAGACAACCGCCAACCGAATCATAGAATTCCTGCCAAACGGTTCAATGATCGACAAGATCACAACCTACGACGAATATCTTGAGAGCGATGAGATGGCACGTAAACGTCAGGTCTACTCAATGAGCGAGGACGATGAAAACGACAACTAAACGCTAATTAATTAAAAAGAAGCATCCCAAAGCCGGGATGCTTCTTTTATTAAGCCGTAAAGTAAGGTGGGTGATTCCCAGCCTGTCTTTGACTATAAAAACATATTATAATTATATCCACTGTTATAGGCCTGTGTATACCTTCCATTGGCGCCATACGTGTTAGTCTTTTCTGCCTCATTCTTTGCGGCATACTCAAGCATTGAAGCCTTGCTTGCCACTGCGTAAGCATAAGAGCCATTGCCCTTAAAAAGTGCATCAACCTTGGTCGAATCAGCCTTTTTAAAGGTATCCTCGTCGACAGACAGCTTGCCGGACTTGGAATCCACTGTGATACCCACCTTCGCAAGCGACTTTGAATTGATATCTGTAAGTGACTTCATAGACTCAAGATTTCTCGAAATCTGCTTTGTCTTAGAATCATCCGCAGCATTAATGAGGCTGTTGTAATCAGACACAAAAGCTGAAACCTTCTTGTACGTAGCCTCTGTATCGTCCTTGCGGTTGTTTTTGTAAAGAGCCTGCGCCGACTTTACCATGTCCTCTGACTCCGACTCGATGGACGCAAGTGTCTTCGCTGAATCCTTAGATGTAGAAACAGATGATGAGACAAGAGACTGGGCCTTTGAATTAAGGTTATTTCCATAATATGACTTGAGAAGCTTAAAATAGCTGCCACTTCTAATGCCGCTATATGTAGTCATATCCATATTGGCAATAAAAGACGATGCTGCATTGCTGCTTCTACTGCTGCTAAAGCCGGAAAACAGTGTGGATATGGATGACGAATCCCATATTCCTATTCCTCTCATAGTATCACTCCTTTGATAATCATGTAATCCGTTACCTTCTATATATTTTTAATATAGACGCTTTTCCAATTTATGTCAAGATAATATCTGCCGGTATTACCCAGCCCGGTATTACTAACATATGAACCGTTATTGTCGTCCTTTATATATCCTCTATCTGCCAGTCAACAGGCTCCACTCCATGCTCCTTAAGAAACTCATTGGCTTTACTAAAATGCTTGCATCCAAAAAAGCCTCTGTAAGCCGACAGCGGGCTTGGATGCGGTGCTGTCAATATCAGATGCTTTGGATTTGTAAGCATAGGAATCTTCGACTGCGCCGGACGTCCCCAGAGCATATATACTATAGGTCTGTCCTGCTCATTTACAGCCTCTATGATTGCATCCGTGAACTTCTCCCAGCCGTGCCCCTGATGCGAGTTTGCCTGATGAGCCCTGACAGTGAGCACAGTATTCAATAGCAAAACTCCCTGATCAGCCCATTTCTTCAGGTATCCATTATTCGGGATATCACACCCTAAATCGTCGTGCAGTTCCTTGTAGATATTCTGCAGTGATGGTGGAATATCCTTCTGAGACGGAAGCACAGAAAACGACAATCCATGCGCCTGATTGACATTGTGGTACGGATCCTGTCCGAGGATGAGCACCTTCACCTTGTCAAGTGGCGTAAAATGCATGGCATTAAATATGTCATCTGCCGGAGGATATACCACATGTGTGGCATATTCATCTCTCACAAAATTGTACAAATCCCTGTAATACGGTTTTTTAAACTCGGCTCCCACAGCCTTTGCCCACTCACCGTCAAGCATACTCATAATCTCAATCTCCCGCCTATCTTCTGACCGACACACCTTTATCTGCCAGATAATTCTTTAAATCCATAATTTCAAGCTCCTTGTAGTGGAAAAGTGAAGCTGCAAGCGCTGCGTCCGCCTTTCCCTCTGTCAGAGCCTCATAAAAATGCTCCTTTGTGCCTGCACCGCCCGATGCGATAACCGGAACAGAAACGTTATCGGCAATAAGCCTTGTAAGCTCGATATCATAGCCATCCTTTGTGCCGTCACAGTCCATGCTTGTAAGAAGTATCTCTCCCGCTCCAAGCTCATTTGCCTTAACAGCCCATTCAATAGCATCAAGGCCTGTATCTATGCGGCCTCCGTTCTTGTATACATTCCAGCCGCTTCCGTCAGCACGACGTCTTGCATCTATTGCCACAACCACACACTGACTGCCAAACTTGTCAGCCGCATCACTTATGAGCCGCGGGGTATTTATAGCACTTGAATTTATTGAGATCTTGTCCGCACCCTCTCTAAGCAGCGCCTTAAAATCATCGACTGTTCTGATACCACCACCCACCGTGAACGGTATAAACACCTTTTCAGCGACCTTTCTGACCATATCCACAACAGTATTTCTGTTGTCACTTGACGCTGTGATATCCAAAAAAACCACCTCATCTGCGCCTGCCTTATCATATGCGGCCGCAATCTCAACAGGGTCGCCTGCATCTCTTAAATTAACAAAGTTTATGCCCTTCACAACACGTCCGTTATTCACATCCAGACATGGGATTATTCTCTTCGTAAACATATTATGCCTCCCCTATCCCTGCAAAATTTTTAAGTATCGAAAGTCCGACTGTGCTGCTCTTTTCCGGATGGAACTGGCAGGCGAACACATTGTTTTTCTCTACAGACGCATGAATGTGTGTGCTGTACTCTGTCGTTGCTGTGACAATTGCTTCATCAGTGGCTTTCAGATAGTACGAATGCACAAAATATACATACGGATGCTCTGAAAGACCTTTAAACAGCCTTCCATTGTTCTGTAAATCCAGTGAATTCCAGCCTATGTGAGGTATTTTAAGTCCTTCCTTATCAGGTATGCGAAGTATCTGTCCGTCAAGCACATGAAGCCCCTCAACGCCCTGGCTCTCATCGCTTCCCTCAAATAACAGCTGAAGACCTAAGCATATGCCAAGAAATGGCTTGTCCATGTCACAAGCCTCGTGAATCACCTTGTCCAGCTCGTATTTTTTAAGCGAATCCATTGCATCTCCAAAAGCTCCTACTCCGGGAAGTATTACCTTATCGGCATTTAAAATCTCATGCCTGTCTCTGGTCACAATACTCTCCTCGCCTATAGCTGTAAGAGCCTTTTGTACGCTTCGCAGGTTGCCTGCTCCATAATCGACGATTGCTATCATATCATTTTGTCTCCTCTTTAATGCCTAATTCATTTAATTTCTGTGTCAGTGCCAGTGTATAGTCATCTCTATCATCTATATTATACAAAGCAATGGCATCATCATATGATAAGCCATACTGACTGCTCAGGGTATCAGAAATAATTTTTTTAAGCTGCTCAAGCTGCAGCTCACATCCGTATTCCTTTGCATTGTCTGCATTTACAGCACATCGGCCAGCCGCACATACTAAGGAATCCGCTGCCATGGTTACATAGCCTGAACCGCTAAAGCTCTTATAGGCATCATACTTGCCTGACACTGCAGCAAGCACCGACAGCTTATTGTACAACTGCTTATCGTCACCCGAAAGCTTCAAGCCACTCAGCCTGCTGTATGCCTTTGTATACAGCTCTATTGAATCAGCTTTATTCTGACCTATATCAGCTATTGCCTGGTTGTATGTATTCTGAGCATCAGTCACTTTAGAGTTGTTTCCAAGTAAAAAGGTGCATATGAGGACAAATACAACTATCGACATAACAAATACCCAGATTACTATAACAGGTCCCTTAGGAAGCTTAGGTTCCTTCTCCCATCCAATGCGCTCCTTCTTTTCTTTTGGAGCCTTTGGCTTTTTTTCTTTTTTAGGTTTTTTTGGCTTCTTTTCTTTTTTAGGCTTTTTGCCCTTCTTTGGCTTATCCGATGCTTTGTTTGGCTCTCCGTCAGCATCCAGTGCTTCAAGTATCTGTTTATTTTCATCCGAGAGCATCTGTGCGTCAGTTTCTGTGCCATCCGCCATGCCCTGTGTATCTGTAACGTCATCTGACTGTGGCTCTTTTGTAAAAAATGCTCTTTTTTTCCGTACCTTGCGCATCAAGCTCTCCATCGGTCATCTCATGTGCCTTCATCTGACGGCTTGCATAATCATCTATATCATTCCCTGTCTCACCGGTTTTTCCTTCAAGCAGATCACCGATATTATCCAGACCATCACTATCGAGTATGTCAAGTACATCCTTTGATGCATTTCCTGCCAGGTCTGGCTCTCCTATTTCTTCAACCATCTGAGGTTCATTTGTTATTATACTCTCCGGAGTCTCCTCCTGTTTGGGATTCTCAGCCATTTCCGGCATGTTTGCATCCATCATCTCTATCCCAGAATCTGCCGGTGTAAAATTAAATACCGCATCGCTTAGATTATCGTCTGCTTTGTTTTCCTGTTTATCTCCCTGAGTCTCCTGTTCCTTCATCCTGCGGTCAAACTCAGTGAGCATATCATCAAGTGAAGCATCCTTGTCATCAGGAGCCGGAGTCTGTACATTAAGAGCCTGACCCTTGGCCTGCTCATTTTCCCTCTCAAGCTCCTTTTCAAAGCTCGACAGATACTCATCATATGTCTCGTTTTCAAGCTCGTCCTCAAACTTTTTAAGAAACTCATTCTGATCAGCCTCAGACATATTCGTATCTGTGTCCTGCAGTTTGTTCATTGAATCCAGCAAATTGTCCAGATAGTTTTCTGTCGATTTATCGCTCATTAGTATTCTCCATCTATAATCCATTAAAGGGTGCAGCTAAACAAGCCACACCCCCTTGTATCTAAATATATTATGCTTTATCAAGCAGCTTGTCAATCGCCTCTACAAGCTTTCCGATTTCAGGCTTTGTAAGCTGTGCGTCTGCTCCAAGCTGTTCACCCTTTTTCCTCATCTCTTCATTTACCAGTGAAGAGAATATGATAACCGGTATATCTCTAAGCTCTGCATCTGATTTTACAAGCTTTGTGAGTCTGTGTCCATCCATGAGCGGCATCTCAATATCAGTTATAATGCAGTCAAGATGCTTTGTAATATCGCCCTTTGCCTGCATAGCCTTTATCACATCCCAGGCCTCCTGACCATTCTCTTCCACTATGAGATTGGTATATCCCGACTTCTTAAGGCACTCAGTGATGAGCTTTGACAATAAAGCCGAATCCTCTGCGATAAGAATTGTAGCATCACTCCTATCTCTTGCCTCCATCTCATCGATATCATTAACCCTAAGTCCTGTCTGCGGACTAATAGAAGCAACTATAGCCTCAAAATCAAGAATAACTATAAGTCTGTCATCCATTTTGATAACACCTGTAGCAGTGCTGCCATGCTCGCCCGTCAGTGTCTCGTCAGGCTTTATGATATTCTCCCACGATACACGGTGTATACCGATAACCTGATCTACATGAAATGCAACATTGAGTTTGTTAAAATTCGTAATGATAAATAAGCCCTTTTCATCCGTCTGTGGCAGATTAAGACAATTCTTTAAATTGATAACCGTAATCATTGTGTCACGTGGCATAAATATTCCCTCAACACTCGGATGAGTATTCGGAACAGGAGTGACCGGCATATATTGCAAAATCTCTCTGATCTTTGCAACATTGATTCCGTAATGATTGTCTCCCAACGTGAATTCAAGCACCTCAAGTTCGTTTGTTCCTGACTCCAATAATATGTTCGTATCCATAATACAACCTCCGCCTCTTAGTAATCTAAGTATATCATATGTTTTATAATTCAATCAAACTTTTTTCGTTATCTTTTATAACCGACATCTTGATACTGTCACATGCTGTACCCTGAGGTATCTTGAAAAGCAGCACCACATCAACCGCATCATGCGCCTTTACGGTTCCCTGAAAAGTATTAAGGGAATATGTAAGGAATGTGCCCTCAGCCGTGTATTCCTTTCCATCGGGGAAAGTAGCCTTATATGTCCTGGCATTGCCAAACATATCAACATTTATATCCTCGTCTGTCGGATTTTTAAGAGTGAATTTCATAACCGCAAAAGTATTACCGCTTCCTGCCGTCATAGAATAGTATGAGCCCTCATTGTACACATCTGACTCGTTTACTCCATCATATGTAATTTCAAGGCTGCCGTAGCCTGTTGCCTCGGCAAGTGACACCTTCTTTTCCTGCGTGGCAGAAGGCTCTTTCTGCGAATTGCTGCTCTTATCATTTCCGGCTTCAGATGTCTTATTATCCTGCGAAGGTGAATTATCAGGTGACGCCTCGTCCGCTTTCTCAGTGTCCTCAGCATCCTCCATATCCCCACGGTTCTCCGTAGCGTCAGTCATACCATCCTGCTGGTATATATTGTGTTTTGCAACAACATATGCTGAATAATTAGCGATAAGGCCTTGTTCCGCATCAGTCATATCATATAATTTTGTTCCGCAGCCTGTCAACGTTATAATTGCTGTAAATGCCACAGCTGCCATTTTTATATTTCTTCCCATCATTGCAATAAACCCGTTCTTGTTCTATGACTTTTATCCTAATAATACATATAGTAACACATTTATTCATTGTTTGCAATAAATAACTCAAGTTCAAACCAGAATTCTACACCATCCTTGTGATTTATGACACCATACCCTCTGTGATGCAGTTCCATAATGGCCTTTACTATAGACAGTCCTATGCCGCTTCCGCCATATTCCCTTGTTCTGGCCTTGTCCACCTTATAGAACTTATTCCATATATTTTCTATATCCTTATCAGGTATCGGCTCTCCCGTGTTAAACACGCTGACCCTCACACGGTCGCTGTACATGCTGTATGATACAGTGATAGTACCACCTCTTGTGCAGTGATTTATCGCATTGCTGATATAGTTTGTCACAACCTCTTCAATCTTGTATATATCACCGCTCACATATACGGAATCGGTGCGGTCAAACTCAATTGCAGCCTCATTTTTCTGTGCCAGAAGCTTAGATGAGTCTATAACCCCTCTGACAAGCGGTGTCAAATCAAACCTCGTCATCTCAAGCACATCACTGCCATCCTCCAGATGATTGAGAGATAAAAGCTTCATAACCATGCGGTTCATCTTGTCAGTCTCGTCCATGATGACATCACAGTAGAAGTTACGGCTCTCATCATCGTCATTTACGACCTCTTTGAGCCCCTCAGCATAGCCTGAGATCAGAGCAAGCGGAGTTTTTAACTCATGTGACACATTTGACAAAAACTCCTTTCTCATCTCATCAATCTCTTCTTTTTTCTTTATATCACGCTGTAATTCATTGTTTGCCACCTTTAGTCTTGTGATGGTCTGCTCAAGTGTCTGCGACAGCTCATTCATATGCTCACCAAGCACATAAAGCTCCTTTGCACTGTTTTCCGTATCAATGTACTTCGCATCAAAATCAAGCTTCGCCATCCTTGTCGACAGCTCAGTCATATTTCTTATCGGCCTGGTCATATTGCGAGCAACAATATATGCCATAAACACTCCCACAACAATAGCAGCCACTCCACCTATTGCAAAAAAGCGGTTCGATATGGACACACTCTCCTTAATGCTCTCAAGCGGTGTCTTCATGTATACAAAGTTACCGTCAATCAGTCTGTTATTTATGATAATATACTCTGTCCCCAGCCTTTTATCCTTCTGCCTTGTCATATTCAGGTTGTTGTAATCTGCCGAATACGATGACATGCTCGCCTCCAAAAGCAGCTGGAATATTTCCTGATTGTCAGTGGTTCCCTCAATGATGACCTTACCGTATTTGTTGAACACAACCGCATCTATATTGGCGCCAACGCATTTCTTTTCAAATGCTACAGCAAACGTATCATCTGAAAGTTTGTCATTTTTTGCAGCCGAGTCCACCATTTTGTATACAGCAAGCATCTCTTTTTCCTTGTTAAATACATAATACTTTTCCAGCAGTGTGTTATTAGCCATCCAGAACACGCCTACTATCAGAAGTACAATGAATGAAATCACAAGCGTAAGCTGCGTGGATAGCGTTTTTTTCTTTTTCATGATGACACCTCTTATCCCGAATCCATTAGTCCTAAGCTTAACACTTACTGTATCTCGAACTTATATCCCACACCCCAGACAGTCTTTATATAGTCGCCTTTAGCGCCCATCTTGCTTCTTAATTTCTTCACATGTGTATCAATAGTCCTCGCATCGCCAAAATAATCATAGCTCCACACACTGTCAAGTATGCGCTCCCTGGTAAGCGCAATTCCCTGATTGCTCATAAAGTAATCCAAAAGCTCAAATTCCTTTACCGAAAGTTCAATATTCCTGCCATCAATAGCTACAGTGTGTGCCGTCTTGTCCATGACAATACCACCGGCCTCGCTTATTACTGCCTCCTTGCCCAGTTTATTCGCCCTGCGAAGGAGAGCATTTACCCTGGCCACCAGTATCTTTGGAGAAAATGGCTTTGAAATGTACTCATCAGCACCAATGTCAAAGCCGTTTAATTCATCACGCTCATCGCCCTTAGCTGTAAGCATAATAATCGGCACCTTTGAAGTCTGTCTGATTTCACGGCATACCTCAAAGCCATTTATCCTTGGCATCATTATATCGAGCACCAGCAGTGCTATGTCCTTCTGCTGATAAAATATATCAAGTGCCTCCTCGCCGTCTCCAGCCTCAAGTACCTCGTACCCTTCCCTTGCAAGGAAATCATGCACGAGCTTTCTCATCCTGCTCTCGTCATCTACCACCAGTATCTTTATTTTGTCCACTCTGTTGCATCCTGCCTTTCATCCAGTGCTTTTTCCCTCTCTTCTACTGCCTTTTCCCTTTTTTCAAGCTCCTTCTGCCAGTTTTCATATTTGTCTATCAGCTCATTCTCGTAGTCCACCACATACGGACTGTGTCCACTCACATATGTGATGCCAAACATAACAGCTATGGCAGCCGATAATACAATAGTAAAAAACAATGCCACATGGAACTTTTTCTTATAGCCTTCCGTCTGTTTTTTTACCTCGACAACCGCTTTTTTATCCTCAGGAATATAAATCGGACGGATATCCTCATTCTTGATATAGGGAATCGTATGCAGATATTCCTGCAGCTCAATGAGAAACGCTACACCGACCTGGGTATAAAAATATCCCGGCTTGTTAAGCCTTAAATACAGCTTGTATACCGTATCCGGGTCTGACATATCAGTCTGCTCCTTTATATATCGTATTCCGTCACTTTCCTTTTTGGCCTGTCTTGCCTCTTCCTTTGTCTGAAACTCAAACCCATCAACTACATACATCATATTCACTCTTTCTAATCATCGCGCTCTGCAATCTCACCCGAACGATATGCCGCAATGAGATGCTTTAGATCAGCTATCTTTTCCTTCATCTTTATTCCGGCATCCGTATCTCCGACAAGTATTCTCTTATCAAGTACCTCTACAGCCTCACGCCTTGATACGATATCCCTCTCATCCCTTACTGCCGTCTCCGGTGATTCAAACGGCTCATGTGCTGTCAATGTCAGCCCATATGAATTGTAAATCAAGGTATATCCCGCGATGCCTGTCCGCCTGCGGTACGCCTTTGAAAAACCACCATCTATGACTATCACTCTGCCGTCGCACTTCACAGGGCTTTCGCCTCTTAATCTGTGCACAGGAACGTGTCCGTTTATGATATGGTCTCTTTTGTCATGCAGACCAAACTCCTCAAGTATACGCTGTGCACACTCAGGCTTGTTTATATAATCATAGTAAAAGTTTTTCTTTTCTACTTTCTTGTCATCATCATCTATAAAATATCTCTCAAACGTAGCCATCTTATTTCTGCCGTAAAGCGGAGAATATGGAGCTGTCCATATGTACCACATGATATCGCTGCCCTTTTGTCTCTCCAGCCTGTCATCCGAGAAAAAAGCCTTTCTGACGTAAGTCTCCAGTATATCAAACAAAGCCTTGCCGCTATACTCTTTACCGTAGATATTTACCCTTGCGAAGCTTCCGTCCTCCTCCATCGGGATGCAGCCGTGGAAAAGCAGATTGCCATTATACACCTTGTACATGCTGCCCTTTTTAAGCATCAGCCCAACGTGGGTTTTCAGCTTCTCGCAATGGATAAACGAGCTCCTGAGCCTTTGTATCACCTCTTCTTCGTCCTCCGTCAGTCTGTAAGGATCAGACGGGTCAATTGTCGGAAAGCTTGTATCAAGCAGCTTATAGGTTCTGCCCTCAAGCTCTATGGTTCCATGCTCGTAATCAATATGTTCCAAAAGCAGTCGTTCCTTCATCCCATACTCCGGCCACTTTTTAATGAGCTGACCCTCCAGCTTGAAACGTATGATGGCAATGGCCTTGTGCATCTTCTTTATCAGATCACTCTCCATATTGTCTGCACCACTTGGAGCCACCTTAAACACAAATCTGGTGCATGGGTCATCCTTGTAAGCCTTCAGTGCAAACGTAGCAAGCGGAAGCATATTTATGCCGTAGCCCTCCTCGACTACATCCAGATTACCGTATCTGATACTGTTTCTGACAACAGTTGCGATGCATGCAAGGTTTCCTGCGGCTGCACCCATCCAGATGATATCATGATTGCCCCACTGTATGTCCAGCGAGTGATATCTGCACAGCCTGTCCATTATCAGATGCGGGCCTGCTCCCCTGTCGTATATATCGCCAAGCACATGCAGATGGTCAACAGCAAGCCTCTGGATAAGCTCAGAAAGCACCACTATAAACTCCTCCGCAGTGCCCAGCTCCACTGTTGTATTGATGATTGACTCGTAGTAAGCCTCCTTGTTTAACACCTCCGGCTTTTCTGTGATGAGCTCCTCTATAACATATGCATACTCCTCCGGCAAAGCTTTTCTCACCTTGGAGCGCGTATACTTTGATGAAACGGTCTTGCACACCTCTATCAGCTTATAAAGAGTCGTCTTATACCACGAATCCATATCCGGCTCGTCCTGCTTAATAAGCTCCATCTTTTCCCTTGGGTAGTAGATGAGTGTTGCAAGCGCAGCCTTGTCAGCCTTGTTCATCGCCAGACCAAATACATCATCTATCTTCTTTCTTACAGCCCCGGAACCATTTTTCAGCACATGGGAAAAGGCTTCATACTCACCATGCACATCAGATACAAAGTGCTCTGTGCCCTTTGGCAGGTTTAAAATAGCCTGCAGATTGATAATCTCAGATGATGCCTTGCCTATTGTCGGATACATCTCCGACAGCTGTTCCAAATAATGTAAGTGTTCTTTATCAATTGCTAAATCATTCATTTATATCTAGACCTCGTAATACTGATTCATCACCTTATATATTTCCTTTTCAAGCTTACAGCCCGTGTATACACACTTCATAATGCACTTTCTGATTGGTTCCTCAAAATTAGTACCCTCGCACTTATCCAAAACTCCCTGCAATGTAAGCTGTACAAGTATACTCTCCCCTGTCTGCGGATCTGTGGCTATGTTTTCGTACACCTTCTTGTAGTACTTATCACCCACTACCGGGTACTCAGTCAGCGCCATTTCCCGCCACTTTCTGAAACTTAGCGACATATGTTCACCTGCTCTTTTGTATATAATAAAATATTGTACCAATTAGCGGTGCTCTAATCAATGCCTCAGACACATTTATTTCAAAAATTTTTTTTGATATTTAT
>ERZ1034984.2040-NODE-2040-length-17092-cov-7.330986_pt1 | contig 17092 bp, 15 predicted proteins | sample MGYA00520589_ERZ1034984 | MGnify/ENA primary metagenome ERZ1034984 (study PRJEB33766, sample SAMN09781790) | gut metagenome | biome: gut microbiome | host: Homo sapiens | place: Madagascar | study: EMG produced TPA metagenomics assembly of the PRJNA485056 data... | reverse complement strand
TCTTCGTTGTGATAGTGCCATTATACCACTTAACTCGTGTAGACACAACCTAGAAGTATACCTTTTAGGCATGGTGTGTACCTTTTAGGCATGGATTTTGCTATAATGAAAGCAGGAGGCAAAATGATGGAGCTTCGTGTACTGAACTATTTTTAACCGTCGCCCGGGAGAAAAACATATCGGCTGCCGCCCGTGTCCTGCATCTGGCCCAGCCTGCGTTGTCTCGGCAATTGCGGAATCTCGAAGAAGAGCTTGGCAAGGCGCTGTTCACTCGCGGCGTGCGCCGCATCACGCTGACGAAAGAAGGCAGGATCCTAAAGTGCAGGGCTGAGTATATGCCTTCTCTCGCCGAAAAAACCAAAGCCGAGATCATGTCGCACGCCGAAACACTGGAGGGAGATCTATACATAGGCGCGGGAGAAACGATGGGCGTTCACTACCTAACACACGTTGTATCAAACCCGCATAAACGCTTTCCAGGAATCCGGCTGCGCATGAGCAGCGGCGACTCACTCGATCTTGCAAACCAGCTTGACAGCGAACTTCTGGATTTCGCGCTTCTCTTTTCTCCGATCGATCCGCTCAAATACAACATCCTCCTAATTCCCTACGAAAACACCTGGGGACTCCTCATGCGGCAGGATGATCCGCTTGCAGGCAAAGAACGTCTCGTGCTTGCAGATCTGAATGATCTTCCCTTAATCGTTTCCCGTCAATATGGTTTGCGGCAGCTGCTTGAAAACCATCCCGCAGAAAATATGCCCCGCTTGAATGTCGTCGGCTCATACAGCCTTCTTTATAACGGCTCTCTAATGGCAGAAGACGGCCTGGGCTATGTGCTTGGAATTGACGGAATCATCAATGTCACCGGCAATAGCCCGCTCTGCTTCCGTCCCATCGACGGACTTTCAAAGGCCAACATGTTTCTGGTATGGAAACGTCACCATATTTTCTCCCGCGTAGCTGAAAAATTTCTGAAGGAATTCCAGCTTGCCGCCGCACACGAAAGCGCGGAGCGTCGATAACGAAATCCATCCTCCGCAAAAATATATACCCGCACGAAAAGCGCCCATGCCTAAAAGGAGGCCTCCGGCATGAGCGCTTTTCGTTAGGTTATTTCAATGAAGCCTTTTTCACTCGTTCCGCTTTTCTATCTCTATTCAAGGATTCTCCCATCCGTAGAAATGGTCACGACCTGCCAGGGAATGAACTTTCCACTCTGCTGCAATGCTATTTTTGCGGCATGCTCCAGACCACCGCAGCAGGGAACCTCCATGCGGACAATGGTGACGCTCTGGATATCGTTATTGCGGATAATCTCGGTGAGCTTGTCGGAGTAGTCCACGCTGTCCAGCTTCGGGCAGCCTACCAGCGTGATGTGCCCCTTGATGAAGCGCTCATGGAAGGCGGCATAGGCATAAGCCGTGCAGTCAGCGGCGATGAGCAGCCTTGCTCCGTCAAAGTAGGGCGCGTTCACAGGAACCAGTTTGATCTGCACCGGCCACTGGGAAAGCCGGCTTTGCGCCTGGGCAGAAGCCATCTCAACGCCTGACGGCTCTGCGTGCTGAATCGTTTTCATCCGCGTTCCGGGGCAGCCGCCGTGAAGGCGCATCCCCTCCTGCTGCATCTTTTTCTGCTTGTTGGCCAGCACCGCCTGCTCATTGTAGGCGGCAGCCTCGCGCTCCACAAAGGTAATGGCTCCGGTGGGGCAGGCGGGCAGACAATCGCCCAGACCGTCGCAGTAGTCATCCCGCATCAGCTTCGCCTTGCCATCCACCATGGCAATCGCGCCCTCATGACAGGCGGCAGCACAAGCACCGCAGCCGTTGCACTTATCCTGATCGATTTCAATGATTCTTCTTTTCATAGCAAAGTCTCCTTCCTTGCTTTTTCGCTCGTATTATAGTATATTAAATTCATCAAGTCTGTTGAATTTTCAACAAAGTGGGAGCTTTTATGAGAGAATTTTTGCCTGTTATCCGATCCGCTCAGCTATTTTCGGGCATTTCTGAGGAGGAACTGAGCACGGTGCTTTCTTGCCTCCACGCAGAACAAAAGGACTTTTCCAAGGAAGCCTTCGTGCTGCGCGCCGGCGATGCGGCTGACTCGATCGGCCTTGTGCTATCCGGAAGCGTGCTGATCATCCAGGAGGACATTTGGGGCAATCGCAATATTCTTTCCAAGGCAGGGTCGGGACAGACCTTTGCCGCCGCCTTTGCCTGCGCGCCTGGCTCGGTGCTGAATGTAAGCGTAATCGCGGAAACGCCTGCAACGGTCATGTTTTTCAATGTAAAGCGTATCCTGGATGTGTGCCCGTCTGCCTGTGCTCACCACAGCCGCATCATCCGTAACCTGCTCGGCGAGCTTGCCGAAAAAAACCTGCGTTTCAGTGAGAAACTCACGCACATGGGTCAGCGCACCACGCGGGCAAAGCTGATGTCCTATCTATCCGCCGAAGCCCAGCGGCGCGGAGAATACGAATTTGACATTCCTTTTTCCCGGCAGCAGCTTGCGGATTATCTTGGCGTTGAGCGCAGCGGTCTGTCGCTGGAGCTTGGAAAAATGCGCGCCGAAGGGCTTCTTGACTTTCAGAAAAATCATTTCGTTTTGAAGGTATAACGTCCCTTCAATCTTGCAGTTATATCGTCTCCCCCTCCATGCCGCCGCGCAACATAGCCGCGTATGCAAAATATCATAGTGTTTGCGTATCATTCCACCTTTGTCCCTGATTTTCTGGCATTTTTTATCCCAAATCAGTTGACATTTTGGCTAAATAGCGGTATTCTGTTTATGCAAACGTTTGCACGCAATAGGACGCTACCAAAGGCACCTGTAAGTCCGATAAAAGCCTTGCCATTCCAGGCACAACACGCACCCGGGCTTAACGCTATCGGGCTGGCATATCAATAACGGAGGAAACGCATGAACATTCCGGCTGTCACGCATCGCGGCCGCGGCATTGACTGCTATCCGCTGGATGAGCACACTTTCCGCATTCGCCTAACCACAGCGAAGGGCGATTTTGACCGCGCTGAGGTCTGCTACTGCATGAACAAGTATGCATGGAGCACGCAGCGCCAAACGCTGCCCCTGCCCAGGATCGCCGATGACGATACGCTGGATTATTATCAGATCGACCTGACCGGCGACGACACGCGGCTGTGTTATCTATTTCTACTATATTATAATAGCGAATGCTTTTACTTTAGCGAGGAAGGGCTTTCGCGCACGTATGATTTTGAGCGCGCTTACTACACCTTCTTCCAGTACCCCTATATTTTTCCCTGCAATGTGCACCGCCATATTCCCTGGACGGATACGACGGTCATGTACCAGATTTTTCCCGAGCGCTTTGCCAACGGCATGGGCGAAAAGCCCTATATCACCGCGCCATGGGATGCAACGCCAACCCCCAGAATGTATCTGGGCGGCGACCTGCCGGGCGTAACGCAGCATCTGGATTACCTGAACGACCTGGGCGTTAACTGCCTGTATTTTACGCCCATTCACCCCTCCCCCACCAACCACAAATACAGCATCGTGGATTATTATGATGTGGACGCAGGGTTCGGCGGCCAGGCCGCCTTCCGGGAGCTTGTGCAGGCGGCGCATGCGCGCGGCATGCGCGTGCTGCTGGACGGCGTATTCAATCACTGCTCCGAGCATCACCCCTTCTTTGAGGATGTGAAGCGCTGCGGCAAGGCCTCGCCGTATTATGACTTTTTCCTGATCGACGGCGATTTTCCAAGCCGTGAAAAGGGCAATTACCGCACCTTCGGCTTTTCCAGCGACATGCCCAAGCTCAATACCGGCAATCCCGCCGTGATCGATTATTTGTGCGGCGTGGGCGCGTGGTGGATCAGGGAATTCGGCATAGACGGCTGGCGGCTGGACGTGATGGACGAAATCAGCGATGATTTCCTGCGCGCCTTCCGCAAGGCCGTCAAGGCTGCCAACCCGGACGCGCTGATTTTGGGCGAAGCCTGGCACGACCCGCGCGCGTGGCTGGCGGGCGACGAGCTGGACGGCGTGATGAACTACGGTCTGACCAAGGCGTTGATCGATTATCTGGTGGACGGCGCGTTGACAGCACGGCAGGCTGCCTCACGGCTGACCCGCCTGTTCTTTCGCACCACATCAATATCCGCCCGGATGATGATGAACCTGCTTGATTCCCATGACACCGATCGCTTTCTCACCCTGCTGCGGGGCGACCGGCAGCGGCTGAAGCTGGCGCTGTGCCTTCTCTTTTTCTTTCCCGGCATGCCCTGCGTTTACTACGGCGATGAAATCGGCATGACCGGCGGCTACGACCCCGACTGCCGCAAAGGCTTTATCTGGGACGAAACGGCATGGGATGCGGAGCTTCGACGGCATGTGCAGCTTCTCGCCCGGCTGAAAACGGGCGGCCGCCTTGCGGGCGATGTTATCCGCATTTCCGCCTCAGACGATGTGCTGACGCTGGAGCGCGAGGAGCTTACTCTGCTCGTCAACGCCTCCAGCCGCGCCGCGCGCTATTGCTTCCGCGGCCGGGAGGGGCAAATCGCGGCAAACGGCTTTGTCATTCTGGATGCCGACGCATCCATTATCAAGGAGGAATAAACCATGAAAAGGACGCTTGCACTGCTTCTCTGCCTTGCGCTGCTGTGCGCCTGCGCGCCGACCCTCGCCGAGGGGAGCGAGCGGTATAAGGCCGTTACCGCCCGCTTTAACGGACAGCTGGAAAAGGGCGCCGTGGTCAACGTGCTGGAAAACAACACGGCCATCGAGCTGGGCTACGTGCAGCAACTCATCGATGCGTTCAACGAGGCCTACCGCGATCAGGGCGTTTCCGCCCAGATCATGGACATCGACCAGTACAGCGATCTGGCGACCGACGGCCCTTACGGCTACGGCCCGGACGTGTGGTATCAGGCCAATGACATCCTGATGAAATACGCCACCAAAAAGCACCTGCTGCCCTTGCCGGTCTATGGCCTGGAAAGCAGGGATCTGATCCCGCAGAACGCATGGGACGCCTACAGGATGCAGATGTACGGCGAGGATTTTTACTGCGGCGTGCCGATCAACGTGCAAAGCGGCATGCTGTTCTACATTGAATCCATGCTGCCGGACAACTGGCAGGCGAAATGGGATCTGAACCAGAACGGCACGCCCGACTTTTTTGAAACCTTCACCGCCCTGTACGCCCTGAGCCAGGATATCCAGCAAAACGGCGGCAAAACCGAATACGGTTATCTGGACGATCTGGTGGACGTATACTTCTCCGTGGGCTATGCGCTGACCTACGGCGCGTATGTCTTTGGCGATGGCAATACCAACCCCGATGATATCGGCCTGGCCAAGGGCGACGCGGCTAAAGGCCTGTACATGCTGCGCCAGTGGGCTGCCCTGATGAACAACACCGAGGTGCTGGACAAAACCTTTGCCGCCGCTGCCTATGCCTATCTGGCACAGGGCAAGATGCTGTGCACCATCACCACGCCGGACGTGAAGCAGATGTTCATCCGCGCGATGGTCAACACCGGCAGCTGGACCCAGGAAGAGGCCGAGGCCGACCTGAAGATGATCAACGTGCCGCGCCTGCCCGCCTCCGCCGATCTGACCAGCGACGCATGGCAGGATACCATCCTGGATATGGAAGGCAAGACCGTCCGCACCAAGATGATGGGCGGCGTAAACGGCTACGGCATTTCGGCCTACACCGAATGCCCCAACGCTTCGCTCGCCTTTGTCGAGTTCGCCACAAGCTATGAGCAGGTCATGCTGCGCAACCAGGTGCTGGGCATTACCCCCGCCCGCAGCGACGCTGCCGCCGCCATCGGCCAGACCGACGCGACCGTGCAGATGATCTTTGACAACCTGAACGAGGGCTATATCGACGTGATGCCCGCCATCAACGAGACCGCGCAGATCTGGACGCCGGGCGAATCCTTCCTGATCGATCTGTGCACCGACGCGTTCCGCCTGTCCCGCGGCGAAGCGGAGCTGTATGAAACCATTGAAAAAATCCAGCAGGGGCTGGAGCGCATGGTGCAGCAGATCTTCGATGCGATCCACACCCTGGCGTAAGCAGCGCTTTTTCGGAAGGAGTCGTCCATCATGACTATGCAAGCGACCAAACAAGCCGCCCGCCGCGCCCCCTGCGCCCGCCTTCGGGCGCAGGCGCAGGCGCTTGCCCGCTTCATCCGCTGGGCGCCCGTGCGGGTATGGCTGTCCGCCGCCGTGATGGGGCTGGGGCAGCTTTGCTACGGGCAAATCATCAAGGGCCTGCTCTTTATGGGGCTGGAGGCGGCGGGCATATGGTATTTCATTGCGCGCGGCGCGCGGGATTTCATCGGCTTTTTCACCCTGGGCACGCAGGAGGAAGACCTGTGGATGGGCATAAAGGGCGATAACAGCATGAACATGCTGATCCTGGGCATCTTCGCCATCATCCTGCTGTGCTTCCTGATTCTGCTGTGGGTATGCAATATCCGCGACGCAGCCTTTACGGCGCGGCAGGTTGAAAAGGGCAAAAAGCCGCGCTCCTTCCCCGAAACGCTGGCCGCGCTGGCGGACGAGCGCTTTCACATCGCGGCGCTGTGCCTGCCCCTGGTCACGGTGATGATCTTCTCGGTGCTGCCCATCATCTTTATGATCCTCATCGCCTTTACCAACCTGGGCGGCGATATTGTGTATCCCAAGCTGGCCGACTGGAGCTTTTCCGCCTGGAAAAAGATATTCAGCGTGGGCAAGCTGGGCAGCACGTTCGGCAAGATTCTAACGTGGAACGTGCTGTGGGCGGTGAGCGCCACGGCCATTAACTTTCTGTGCGGGCTGGGGCTGGCGCTGCTGCTGAACAAAAAGAACGTGCGCGGCTCCAAAATCTGGCGGGCGTTCCCCATCCTTGCCTACGCCATCCCCGGCTTCATCTCCATGCTGGGCTTCAAGTTCATGTTTTCCCAGTCCGGCCCCATCAACAGCCTGCTGGCCGCCGCCGGGAAGGATACCATCTTCTTCCTGACCAACGACGCATCCGCCAAATGGTGGGCGCGCGGCATCGGCCTGTTTGTCAACGCCTGGATCTCCGTTCCCTCCATCATGCTGATGACCACCGGCATCCTCACCAACATCAACCACGATCTGTACGAGGCGTCCTCGCTGGACGGCGCAACGCCCTTCCAGCAGTTCCGCAAGATCACGCTGCCCTTCGTCGTCTTTTCCACCACGCCCGTGCTCATCGGCCAGTTCGTGGGCAATTTCAACAATTTCGGCATCTTCTTCTTCATGCGCAGCGGCGTCATATCCAACTACGGCGATTATTTCCTCGCCTCAGACACCGACCTGCTGATCAACTGGCTCTACAACCTGTCCGTGGACAACAATTACTATTCCGTCGGCGCGGCCATCTCGCTGATGATTTTCGTCATCACGGCCACGCTCTCCCTAACGGTCTATATTCGTTCCGCGGCCTATAAGCAGGAGGACACCTATCAATGAGCGCACACGCCATGCCGGCCAAGCCCGGAAAACAAAAGCTGACGCTGCGCCGCGCTGTGGACGATGGGTTCACCTATCTGGCGCTGACCGTCGTTTCCCTGATCTTTCTGCTCCCCTGCCTGTGGCTGATTCTGGCCTCGCTGAGCAAATCGGGCAGCCTGTACGAGATTCACGGCTTCTTCCCGGCGGAATACAGCCTGAAAACCTTCGTCGACCTCTTTACCGATGATGTGAACGGCCTCTATCCCTACCGCCAGTGGTTCATAAACACCCTTTACGTCGCGTCCATGAGCTGCGTTTTCGGCACGGTGCTGGTCATCCTGACCGGCTATGTGATGAGCCGCTTCCGCTTCAAGGGGCGCAACGCGGTGAAGAACCTGACGCTGGTGCTGGGCATGTTTCCCGGCTTCATGGGCATGACCGCCATCTACATCATCATGGCGCAGCTGGGGCTGCTCAACCGCCTGGAGGCGCTGATCTTCCTCTACGCGGGCACCGCGCCGATGGGGTATCTGGTGCAGAAGGGCTACTTTGATACGATCCCCGCCACCATCCACGAGGCCGCGCGCATCGACGGCGCGACCAACCTGCAAATCTTCACCAAGATCACCCTGCCACTGTCCAAGCCCATGATCGTCTACACCGCGCTTACGCAGTTTGCCTGGCCGTGGAGCGACTGCCTGCTGCCCAAGCTGCTGCTGAAGAACCGCGATCAGTGGACGGTCGCCGTCGGTCTGTTCTCGATGCCTGAAACGCACTTTTCCCGCTTCGCCGCCGGCAGCGTGTTCATCGCCGTGCCCATCGTGATTCTCTACTTCTGCCTGGTCAAGCACATCGTCAACGGCCTTACCGCCGGCGCTGTGAAGGGATAAAAGAGGGCAAAATGCCCTTCCCTGCCCCTGCTTTCCCATGAAAGGAGCGTGCCTATGAGAAAAATCCTTGCGTTCCTGCTGGCTGCCTGCCTGCTTGTGTCCGCAGCGCCCGCCCTGGCGCTGAATAACGATGACGCAGCGCTGGCTGACAACTGGTACGAAATCTTTGTCTATTCGTTTGCCGACGGCAACGGCGACCGAATCGGCGATTTTGTCGGCCTGAAGGAAAAGCTGCCCTATCTCCAGTCCCTGCATGTGGACGGCGTCTGGCTGATGCCCATCCATCCCTCGCCCAGCTATCACAAATACGATGTGACGGACTATTGCGCCATCGATCCGCAGTACGGCACGCTGGCCGATTTTCAGGCCTTTCTGGCCGCCGCGCACGAGGCAGGCATCAAAGTAATCCTTGATCTGGTGGTCAACCACACCTCCAGCGAGCACCCGTGGTTCCAGGCCGCCAGGGCCAGCGCCGATTCGCCCTACCGCGCGTATTACAACTTTTCCGATACCCCCAAAACGGGCTACAACGCGCTGCCGGACGGCACGTATTTTGAATCCCGCTTTGTTTCCACCATGCCGGACCTGAACCTGGATAACCCGCAGGTGCGCGCGGAAATCGAAGAGATCATGCGCTTCTGGCTGGAAATGGGCGTGGACGGCTTCCGCCTGGACGCGGTGACAAGCTACTATACCGGCAATAAGGAAAAGAACATTTCCTTCCTGCGCTGGCTGAACGGCGCGGCCAAGGCCATCCGCCCCGACTGCTTTATCGTGGGCGAATGCTGGGACAGCCTGTACACCATCCACGATTATTACGCCAGCGGCGTGGACAGCTTTTTCGCCTTCCCAGTGGCGCAGGGCAGCGGCTATATCGCCAAGATTTTGGGAAACGATGTGGAAAAGAAGGGCGAAAGCCTGGGCAACGTCATCAATCTGCTTCAGCGCGAGCTGGGAGAATACGTGATGACCCCCTTCCTGGGCAATCATGATACGCCGCGCATCATCAACAGCCTTGGCGCCAGTTCACCCACGAACGCCAAGATGGCCTGCGGCCTGCTGAGCATTCTCAACGGCTCCATCTTCGTCTACTACGGCGATGAGATCGGCATGGCGGGCACGGGAAACGACCCGAACAAGCGTCTGGGCATGTTCTGGGATAAGAAGATGAACATCACCCGCTGCCCGCCCGGCACAACGGTTGCCGATTATCCCTTTTCCTCCGTGCAGGAGCAGGAGGGCAATCCGCTTTCCATCCTCAATTACTATCGCGCGGCGCTGGCGCTGCGGCATCAGTTCCCGCAGATCGCGCGCGGCACGCCAACGGTGCTTGAAAGCCCGGATGCGAACCTGTGCCTGATCGAAAAGGACTGGCAGGGCGACCGGATTCTCATCGCGGTCAATCTGTCCATCGACGACCTTTCCTTCCCGCTGCCCGGCGGCTATACGCAACTGGCGGGCGAATTGGAAATCTGGGACGAGGCCGAGGTAAACGGCGGCGAGGCGCTCGTCCCCTCCTATGGCATCGCGATTTTTCAATAAGAGATGAGCCCCGCAAGGGGATTATCAAAATAAAAGGAGGAATATCCATGAAAAAGGCTCTCTCTATCCTGCTGGCGCTGGTTCTGTGCCTGTGCTGCTGCGCGGCGCTGGCCGAAGGCGAAAAGGTGAAAATCACCATCGTGGACAGCGACGGCGTGACCGTCCTGAATGAGTTTGAAATCGCCAAGGGCGAAGCCGTCACCGATATCGGCTATGTGAAGGAAGGCTATGTGCTGCAGGGCGTCTACGTCACGCCCGCGCTGCTGCGCGCCTATGACGGCAAGCCCATCCAGAAGGACACCACCCTGTTCGTGGCCTGGCAGAGCGCCATGGTCGACGAGCGCCCGTGGATGCTGGCCGGCTCGCTGACCGGCTACCCGGATAACGCCTGGGGCAAGGTCTGGCCGCAGGACAACTACCGCCTCCAGCCCGTCGAAGGCCAGTTCAACACCTTCGCCATCGACGTCAACCTCTACACGGGCGATGAATTCAAAATCGCCGTGATCGGCGAGGGCTACGCCTGGTCGGAGGTGGACAGCCTGGACAGCCGCAATGTGGTCAAGTCCGAATACGTGACCGGCGGCGAGGACGCCTTTGACACCGGCGCAAACATCAAGGTGCTTCAGGACGGCTTCTATCGCCTGACCCTGACCACTGACGCGGAAACCATCTCCCTGTGCAAGATCAGCGCCGAGCGCCTGGGCGATGCGGCGGCGGCCGAGTATTCCTTTGACCTGCAGGTGCACGCCTCCTTCCTTGGCTGGGATGTGGAGCAGAACGTGAAGCTCCAGCAGAACGGCTCGGACTACGTCTGGTACGGCGAATTTGACTGCAACGACGACGAGGGCGAATTCGGCGTGAAGAATTACGCCTCCGATGCGTGGTTTGCTGCCCCCGATGGCAACATCAAAGTCACCAGGGGACACTACATGGTCTTCGTCAAGCTGACGGAGGATAACAAGCTGGCCGCGCCCATCGTCTGCGAGACTCCCGCGTACTATGTAGTCGGCACCTGCGGCAACGGCGGCTGGGCCGCGGATGCGAACGCCGAGAACGAGGCCTATAAAATGGCCGATAACGGCGACGGCACCTATTCCCTGAAGGTGAGCTTCACCGATAAGGAAACCGCCGAATGGGCGGGCGGCAAGGTCGCCTTCAAGTGCGTTTACGGCTGCGGCGGCAACGTAGCGAACGAATACTGGTTCGGCACGGAAAACGGCGATAACATCCTCGTCGCCCCCGGCGAATACACCATCACCCTCAATCCCGCCGAAAAGACCGTTACGGTTAAGTAAGGCAAAACAATCCAGCGCTCCGGCCGCAGGCAGCTATTGTCTGTAAGCCGGAGCGCTTTTATATATTTCAATAAGTGCATACTTCCATTTGCACACGATGAAAGCCACGCTGGATTTCTCTTCAGCGTGGCTTTTTCGCAGTGTTTTATATGCTTCTCATTAGCAATCGTGATGATCATGGATCGGGGCCACCCAGGCTCCGGAATCATAGAAATCAAGGATCTCCTACTGGAGCGCCGGATCCTCAGCGGTAAAAAACTGCTTGAATGAGTAGGGAAACGCAAAGGCGTATTCCTCGCCCGTTTCATCCAGCTTCACCTTCATGGCAATGTTGGTGCAGGCGCTCACCACGCCCGCGCCCAGGCCAACCAGGATCACGTTGAGCGCGGCGGTCAGCAGCAGCGGCTTGCGCCGTGCCCACGGCAGCCAACGCAACGCCCGCGTTATATGCGCCGTTTCCGCAGCCCACAGCCGTAACGGTCAGGCCCGCAGCGGAGAGGGCATTGAGCCAATCAAAAAATCCCAGCTTGGTGCACAGGCCGCCGCCCAGCACCATCAGCAGAATCGCCACCAGCGAAAAGGAAACCTTCAGGTTGCTCAGGCACTGCGTCAGCGCGCAGATGCAGCCCGCGATCAGGAATGCGTAAACAAAAGCCATTTCAACCCAACCTTTCCGCCGCGCGCGTCAGCGCAGCAGCAGTCCCAGGGCAAGGGCCAGCACATAGCCCGTACCCAGCACCTTGATTACGCCCCAGAAGCCAGCCAGGAAAGCCTGCACTTGGATTTTCCGGCGGCGCGCGCGGCAGCCGCGCCCGTGGCCGCGCCAAGCATCAGACCGCATACGGGAATCACCGCACCCTCCTCGCCAAGCTTCGCAATTTTGAAGTACAGTCCGGATGCAATCAGCCCCACCGCGACGATACCAAACAGCAGAATGCCCGCCATCATGGCCATCGTAGGATCCTTGATAAACAGACCGGCAAGCTGAATCAGCGCTTCACCTGCCAGGCCGATGCAGCCGCCCACCAGGAAAGCCTTTCCGGACTTTTTAAGCATATTGTTCCCTTTCTGCCCGGCAAAGAATCATGCTGCTCCCTGCCGGGCAATCGTCATTCTTGCTTATTTGACCAGGCTGGCGACAAAGCGCTCCACCATAGCCTGAATGCCGTTTACCTTGTAGGCGTTCTTCTCCATGTGCATGGCTTTGCTGATTGTCAACTCGCCCGCCTGCGCCGCCAGCTCAGCCGTGGGCTTTTTGCCCTTGAGCAGAGCCGCCACATCACCTGTGCTTTGGCAAAAACCTGCTGGCCATCTTCAATAACGATCCCGAGGTGGTGGAGACTGGCTTTCTCCGCCTGATGATGGTAATGCTATTTCACTCGCTGAGCCTGATGTACGAGGTGATGTCGGGCTATCTGCGCAGCTTTGGCATATCGCTGCCGCCCGCGCTGCTGACCATGCTGGGCGTATGCGGCGTGCGTATCGCCTGGATTCAGGGGGTATTTCCGCAAAGCCGCACCTTCAAAACCATCATGACGGCCTATCCTATCAGCCTGTCCACAACGGCGCTGCTGGTGCTGTCCGCGCTGCTGTATTATCATCCCAGCCGGCGGATAGAAAGCGCCCGTGCATAAAACAAGCGCCCCTTGACAGGCAGTTACTTTCAGGTGCGTACCTAATAAAAAAGTGCGTACTTGTTTCTCCTCCGAGAATTGTGTATCCTATGGTCGTGGCCACAAGATCAGGACACTGAAACGACCAACCCACTCGGAGGATATCACCCATGAAGAAATTCATTTCGATTCTGCTTGCCTGCATGCGCCATCGCAGCGGTTGTTACAAAGAGCAGCGCTATCGCCAGGAGACATGCAGCCAACCATTTTTGCATCTTCTTTTTCTCCTTCATCTTGTTGTGTTGTGGGCAGGGGCTTGCATCATGATTTGAATGGTATTTGACCCAATTGTAAAGGATACCGCGGGCAAGTCAATACGAATTTGGCAGCCGATAGCGGAATTTACAAAAGCGCCCGCTCACGCCCGGCGGGGCAATGGGCGGGCATTGGATGATGGGTCTTTACATGGCGGGCGCCAGCCGCACAGCCAGCAGGGGCTGGGCGAATGTCAGCGTCAGCACGGCGGAATCGCCCTCAAGGGCATATTCCAGCGGTGTTTCCGTGCCGTCCGCGTTGAGCAGGGACAGGGTATAGCCAGCCAGCAGCTCGGCGGGCAGGGCGATCCTCACCTGGCAGGAAGCCTTGGAAAGCTGGCCGCCGTAGACGTAGCCCACGGTCAGCAGCTTTTCGCCATTGGCCAGCGCGCCCAGGCGCAGCAGCGGCTCGCCGTAGGGGATTCTGCCGCTGATGATCTTGACGGAAGCATTGGTCAGCGCCGGCTTGGAGCCGTCGCTCACCGTGCCGCACACGGGGCAGAGGGAGATATTCAGCGCAGGCAGCTCGATGATCTCACAATCGACCGTCTTTTCATGGTGGCAGCCGCCGCGCAGGCATTCCGCGCGCTGCGCGCCCTCGCCGTTGGCCGTCCATTCGCCGTACCAGTGGCCAAGATAGCCGATCACATTGTCGGTGTAGTCGTCCCCGCAGCGAAGGCAGGAGTGCAGGGTAAAGCCGTCCTGCTCGCAGGTGCGCGGGATCACCTCCTCCTGATAATCATGCCCCAGCGCGGGAAGCTCCACATAGGTGGTATAGTCGCAGCGGGAGCAGGCATCATAGGCTTCCCAGCCAACCTCGGCGCAGGTGGGGGCCTGGGCGGCATAGTGGGTCAGGCTGTGTCCCCCATTGTTCAGCTCCACATAGGTGGTGTAGTCGCAGCGGGAGCAGGTATCATAGGCCTTCCAGCCGACCTCGGTGCAGGTCGCGGCCTTGGCCTCGTGGCGGATCAGGTCGTGGTTGTTTGGATCTATATCGCCGCGATCATAAGTTCTATAGAAGCCGCAATCGGAACAGGTACCGAGATACTTAGCAGGAGATACACAGGTGGCCTCGGATTGCTTATGCTCCGAGAAAGAATGGGAACTTCTTCTTTCTTCACTGCAATAGATGCAGTAGCTCCAATGCTCATAGGAGTCATACAGCCAGGTTTCATATTTGTGATCTGCTGCCGTATATTCGCCCTTGCAGACGGAGCATGTGCCCGTTTGCCCGCAGCCCACGCCGGAACAGGCTTCCGTCTCGGTGTGGCTGGGGTCGTTTTTGCAGGTGCGGGTGTGGGTGCCATTGCCGTTGGATACCCATTCCCAGTCGTGATTCAGCGCGTCCAAACCCTGATAAGAGGTGTAATCGCAGCCCTCGCGCTTGCAGATTTCGTAGGCGCTCCAGCCCTTTTCCGTGCAGGTAACAGCCTTGCCCTCGTGATGCTCCAGGTCGTGGTTGTCCGGATCGATGGGCAGCTCCTGATAGGTGGTGTAATCGCAGCGACCGCAGGTCTCATAGGCCTTCCAGCCGATCTCGGTGCAGGTGGGCGTTTTACCATTGTGGGAGATCAGCGAATGGCTGACCGATAACCGCTGGTGGGGGGTCAAATAGCCGCAGCCCTCGCGCTGACAGGCGTCGTGCGCCGTCCAGCCCTCCTCGGTGCAGGTGGGAGCCTTGTACCCGCGGGACTCCAGGTCGTGGTTGTTCAGGTTCTTATCGCCGCTTTCAAAGGTATCCGTCGCATGATGGCCGCACACGGAACAGGACCTGTAATATACAGCCGCGGATACGCAGGTGGCTTCGGACTTGAGATGCTTTGCATCGACCTGCTCCACGAATGAATGAGGAACCTTGCTTTGGATTTCTTCGCAATCCTGGCAGGTCTTCCAGTGCCCATCGGCGTCGTGCATCCAGTTGTCGCCAAAATTGTGGCTTATCATCTCTCCCCCGCATTCGTCGCACCAGTCCATTTCCCCGTGGAACGGGCCGGAGGTGGTGCAAGCTTCCTTTTTTGTGTGGTTGGAATTATAAAAACAGGTATAGGTGTGTGTGCCGTCGCCATTGGAACGCGGATGCCCCCAGTCGTGCTTGCTCGGGTCTGTTTCCCCATGCGTACCCCGGCAATACCAGCACATGGCGGGCGTTGTGCAATCCGCTTCCAAAAAGTCGCCGCAGTCTTTCGTCTCGGTGTGGCTGGGGTCGCGCGTGCAGACGTGGGTGTGGGTTTTATCTCCGTTGGGCATCCATCCGCCCCAGTCATGCCCCAGCTTGGAATACGCGCCGCACTTGGTGCAGGGGGAATAGTCGTCGCAGGGCGCTACGCTGAAGGTACAATTCTCCGTTTCGACGTGGTCGCTTTTATGCTTGCAGGTGCGGGTGTGAGCGCCTCTGCCGATGGACTTCCACTCGCCCCAGTCGTGCGGCCCGTAATCGCCGAAGCGGTAAGTACAGTCGCCGCATTTTGCTTTCCGTATGCACGTGGCTTCCTGTCCAACCCAGTGATTCTCCAAGAGCTCTTCCTGGCAGTCATTGCACCTCCGCAGATGCTGATTTTCGTACTCTTTTAGCAGACCATAGGAACCGCCTAAACAATACTCGCCGTTCGCCTTGGTATGGCCTGCCATTGCAGCGGTCGTTACAAAGAGCAGCGCTATCGCCAGGAGACATGCAGCCAACCATTTTTTCATCTTCTTTTTCTCCTTCATCTTGTTGTGTTGGGGGGGCAGAGGGGCGCAGGGTGATTTGAATGGTATGTAACTCAATTATAAAGGATACCACGGGGCAAGTCAATACGAATTTGGCGGGCGATGACAAAATTTACAAAAGGCGCGCATGCCCAGCTTACATTTGGGGCACGCGCGCTTTTTAAAGCGATTGCTTTTTCTCATCCGGCAGCATCACGCCGTCGGCGGGGTTATGTCGATCACGCTAACCTTTTTAATAGTTTTCCGCGTGGATTTCAAAATAGCTTTGGGGATGATTGCAGGTCGGGCATATCTCGGGGGCCTTTTCGCCAACGACGATATGGCCGCAGTTGCGGCACTCCCACACCTTGACTTCGCTTTTAGCAAAGACCTCCGCCATTTCCACATTGTGCAGCAGGGCACGGTAGCGCTCCTCATGATGCCTTTCAATGGCGGCAACCATGCGGAAGCGGATGGCCAGATCATGGAAGCCCTCTTCGTCGGCCGTTTTGGCAAAGCCATCGTACATATCCGTCCACTCGTAGTTTTCGCCCTCGGCGGCGGAGAGCAGGTTCTCGGCGGTGGCGCCGATGCCGTTCAGCTCCTTAAACCACAGCTTGGCGTGCTCTTTTTCATTTTCGGCGGTTTTGAGGAACAGCGCCGCAATCTGCTCATAGCCATCCTTCTTGGCCTTGGAGGCAAAGTAGGTGTACTTATTGCGCGCCTCGGATTCGCCTGAAAAGGCTGTCCGCAGGTTCTTTTCGGTTTGCGTGCCGGCGTATTTGGATTCTTTCATGTTTCCGCTCCTCTCGGCTGTTTTTCGGGATTATCATGGCCATTTTTCTGGATTTTAACAGCTTTGTTTAGAAAAGAACGGTCGCACAATTCCAAGGAACTGTGCGGCCGTTTTGCGCATCGCTGCGCGATAAGCAGTTGCTTATATTACTTCTTGGCCTTGATGGCAGCCTGAGCAGCAGACAGGCGCGCGATGGGCACGCGGTAGGGGCTGCAGGATACGTAGTTCAGGCCGATCTCGTTGCAGAACTCGATGGAGGAAGGATCGCCACCGTGCTCACCGCAGATGCCGCAGTGCAGCTTGGGATTGGCGGCCTTGCCCAGCTTAACAGCCATTTCCATCAGCTTGCCAACGCCAATGGTATCCAGACGAGCGAAGGGATCGGACTCGTAGATCTTGTTGGCGTAGTAGGCAGGCAGGAACTTGCCAGCGTCGTCACGGCTGAAGCCGAAGGTCATCTGGGTCAGGTCGTTGGTGCCGAAGCAGAAGA
>ERZ1034984.2039-NODE-2039-length-17098-cov-22.799918_pt1 | contig 17098 bp, 9 predicted proteins | sample MGYA00520589_ERZ1034984 | MGnify/ENA primary metagenome ERZ1034984 (study PRJEB33766, sample SAMN09781790) | gut metagenome | biome: gut microbiome | host: Homo sapiens | place: Madagascar | study: EMG produced TPA metagenomics assembly of the PRJNA485056 data... | reverse complement strand
ATGAATCCGAGGATAGTGTCATTGTTTTCACCAATAAAATGGGGTATAATATGAATAAACAGATTCTTGGAAAAGAACGAATGTCTACCGATAATTTCTTATAAAGAGTTGTCGATGTGGTTCTATTTTTCCGTTTCTAGGTTCGGAAAAACCTCCAAAAGTGTTCTTTGACTTATTGAAACCTCCATAAATAGGCAGGTTGTCGTAAGGGCGCAGAAAAAATATCTTTAGGCATCGACATTTTTCTGAAGATTTTTTTGTATCTTTGCACCCGCAAACCCATAGATTCTTAGGACATCTATTCCTTAAATCTTACGGGTTCTAATCGTACCTTTATGGAATTGAAATAGCAGTTCGGAGTTACCAAGGATAAGGTTTCGGAAGTTCTAATCGTACCTTTATGGAATTGAAATAAGGGCAACACCAATGCTAAGAAAGTCGATAACGAAGTTCTAATCGTACCTTTATGGAATTGAAATAGCCAAAAAGAAGGCACAAGCGTTGGCTAACAATGGGTTCTAATCGTACCTTTATGGAATTGAAATATCAGAACTACCTCGACATCGCAAAGGCGCAGGCAAGTTCTAATCGTACCTTTATGGAATTGAAATACTGTCTTTTCTCTAGAAAGTACTCATCCACAAAGTTCTAATCGTACCTTTATGGAATTGAAATTGCGCTTGCATCCTCTCTGTCGATGCGGAGACTCTCGGTTCTAATCGTACCTTTATGGAATTGAAATAATTTCTACTATAGTAGATTCGAGTCGCCAGACTGTTCTAATCGTACCTTTATGGAATTGAAATGGTTGCGCCGTGCGCTTTTATCGCTTTGCGGTTCTGTTCTAATCGTACCTTTATGGAATTGAAATATCGGTCTTAGGATATTCACCCCAGCCGGCGCCCTCGTTCTAATCGTACCTTTATGGAATTGAAATAAGTAACCTTTGCCATAACGGCGAAGACCAGTTGGTTCTAATCGTACCTTTATGGAATTGAAATTGCAAGACCAATGCGCTCATACAATACGCCATAAGTTCTAATCGTACCTTTATGGAATTGAAATCGATATTTCCGGAACCTGCGGAAGGTTCTAATACCGTTCTAATCGTACCTTTATGGAATTGAAATAGAGAAATTTGTGTTAAACTCGATTTGGCTGGTTGTTCTAATCGTACCTTTATGGAATTGAAATAAAGGTGTAGATAACAACGGTGTCTATGTTAGCCGTTCTAATCGTACCTTTATGGAATTGAAATTTTGGGGCTCTCTCATTGACGCAGCTTGCGATAGAGTTCTAATCGTACCTTTATGGAATTGAAATAGCGGTGATTACCCCAGCATTGATGAGGTAATAAAGTTCTAATCGTACCTTTATGGAATTGAAATGGAGCCAAATCAGATTGATGAGCACACCCACATAGTGTTCTAATCGTACCTTTATGGAATTGAAATCACGAGCAGCAGCAGAAGCGGCAGCCGCGCCCGTTTGTTCTAATCGTACCTTTATGGAATTGAAATGTGAAAAGCTATGTAACCAATGATAGCCGATTGGAGTTCTAATCGTACCTTTATGGAATTGAAATCCTTGTGCAGCAACAGGAAGGAGCGGCACTTTATGTTCTAATCGTACCTTTATGGAATTGAAATTGCGCTTGCGCTCTTCTGCTTCTCTGCGTGCCTCGTTCTAATCGTACCTTTATGGAATTGAAATAGGAGAAACGGAAGGTAGACAGTATCATCCTAAACGTTCTAATCGTACCTTTATGGAATTGAAATACATAACAAGCGAAGGACCTAACAAAATAAAAGAGTTCTAATCGTACCTTTATGGAATTGAAATGAAGGCAGCGAAGAGCGAAAAGGCAGCCGAGGGCGTTCTAATCGTACCTTTATGGAATTGAAATGGGCGTTTAATCGCTCTTGCATCTGGGCGAGGGTGTTCTAATCGTACCTTTATGGAATTGAAATCGCGGCAGCGAAGAACGAAGAGCAGAGCAACGAGAGTTCTAATCGTACCTTTATGGAATTGAAATACAAGTTCGCGGATATAGGTATTCAGATTTCAAATTAGTTCTAATCGTACCTTTATGGAATTGAAATTTCGATGAGAAGTACACCGGAAGTTACTCAAACGCGTTCTAATCGTACCTTTATGGAATTGAAATGGGTGCAAAGGCTTGAGGCCTTGGCGGGGGATCATTCGTTCTAATCGTACCTTTATGGAATTGAAATCCCAGTACGTCGATCCGACAACAGGCATCACGAAGTTCTAATCGTACCTTTATGGAATTGAAATTAAGAACGTAATCGTGAACCTTGTTAAAGAGAGTAGTTCTAATCGTACCTTTATGGAATTGAAATCTGGGACATCTGGCACGAAGGCAGAATGTTTGAGGTGTTCTAATCGTACCTTTATGGAATTGAAATGACGATACCTGCTCTTGGGCAAAGGACATCCGCACGTTCTAATCGTACCTTTATGGAATTGAAATATCGGTCTTAGGATATTCACCCCAGCCGGCGCCCTCGTTCTAATCGTACCTTTATGGAATTGAAATTTTTGAGAAATTCATTTCTCTTATATCGTTTAATATGTTCTAATCGTACCTTTATGGAATTGAAATTGTGTTCCTGGTTCATACAATAACGGCGCCACAATAGTTCTAATCGTACCTTTATGGAATTGAAATGGCAGCGTATGGCAGAGATAAATCGTGTCATCCTGTTCTAATCGTACCTTTATGGAATTGAAATTCGGTCTTGATTTTCAAAGCAACTTCGTGTTTTTTGTTCTAATCGTACCTTTATGGAATTGAAATGGCTGCACCCACGAGATGAGGAACGCACCCACGAGTTCTAATCGTACCTTTATGGAATTGAAATAAGACATCAAATGCTCTACACACAAACGTTCGTATGTTCTAATCGTACCTTTATGGAATTGAAATAGCAGACACAAGAACGTGAATATGAAGTGCAGATAGTTCTAATCGTACCTTTATGGAATTGAAATTTGATATGGCAAAAGAGTTGTCAATGGTAGAAAAGTTCTAATCGTACCTTTATGGAATTGAAATTATTTCACGATTTAGCAGTTTGAGGAGAAATTCTGTTAGTTCTAATCGTACCTTTATGGAATTGAAATAAAACAGATACAGGGTTATTGCAACGAGGAAATAAAGGTTCTAATCGTACCTTTATGGAATTGAAATAGAGCGGTAGACTTAATGGAACGAAAAGGAGCACCGGTTCTAATCGTACCTTTATGGAATTGAAATAATTACTGCACTTTTGTTCCTTGTTACTATTTTACTGTTCTAATCGTACCTTTATGGAATTGAAATTTGCACGTGCATCCATATTGCAGTGGCCGAATGCTGTTCTAATCGTACCTTTATGGAATTGAAATAGGTGGATGTGAGCATCACCGAAACCAAGAAAGCGTTCTAATCGTACCTTTATGGAATTGAAATTCGTGAAATCGAACGGCGACAAACCTTCCTCTTCTGTTCTAATCGTACCTTTATGGAATTGAAATACCATGAAGGGCGACCATAGATGACAACAAGGTTCGTTCTAATCGTACCTTTATGGAATTGAAATTGATGAACTCTTCCTTCTCGTATTCCGCAATCTGAGTTCTAATCGTACCTTTATGGAATTGAAATATCATTCAAAAAACGAGAATCGTAACCAGTTACCGTTCTAATCGTACCTTTATGGAATTGAAATAACGAAACATTTAAAATTGGTTATAACGGCAAAACTGTTCTAATCGTACCTTTATGGAATTGAAATTACTTCGGGTTTGATGAGTTGAAGGAGGACTATGAAAGTTCTAATCGTACCTTTATGGAATTGAAATTCAGGAGCGAATCAATCATCTGCAGTTCTTCGCTGTTCTAATCGTACCTTTATGGAATTGAAATATGAGAGCGAAGTGTTTGTTCACCTCACTCATCACCGTTCTAATCGTACCTTTATGGAATTGAAATTCGTTAGCTGGATGGATCTGGAGAAACTTTCTGCCGTTCTAATCGTACCTTTATGGAATTGAAATTCAGGAATTAACTAATCAGGTTAATGCTGCTATTGCGTTCTAATCGTACCTTTATGGAATTGAAATCTCGCGAAGGGATGCCACCGCCTCGGCTGCTGTTGCGTTCTAATCGTACCTTTATGGAATTGAAATATCTTATTTTTTTAATAAGTGCATCAGAAAAGAAAATGTTCTAATCGTACCTTTATGGAATTGAAATTACTCATCAACGAAAATGGCATGATCATTATAAGGAGTTCTAATCGTACCTTTATGGAATTGAAATTAAATAAATTTTTCGCCGTCATACATGGAAGGTTGTTCTAATCGTACCTTTATGGAATTGAAATACAACATAGTTCGAAATATATCCAGAAGCTTTGCCGTTCTAATCGTACCTTTATGGAATTGAAATTAACGTAGGATTTCCGAAGCTTTGAGGGGTAGGGGTTCTAATCGTACCTTTATGGAATTGAAATGAAGAACTCTCTGCGTTACATAATGTTTTGTACGGTTCTAATCGTACCTTTATGGAATTGAAATGAAGTTGGGAAATTGGTAAATGAAGCAGATGAGAGTTCTAATCGTACCTTTATGGAATTGAAATGTAAATACGATATGTACCCGAACCTGATGGAATAGTTCTAATCGTACCTTTATGGAATTGAAATGGAAGGCTTCTCTTATCTTTGACCTAGACCTTCAGTTCTAATCGTACCTTTATGGAATTGAAATGCCTATAGTGCGGAAGATGTTCTCTTGAAATCTCGTTCTAATCGTACCTTTATGGAATTGAAATGGATTTACAAAGCCGTTTTCGTTCTGGTATCGCGGTTCTAATCGTACCTTTATGGAATTGAAATGAAGGCAGCGAAGAGCGAAAAGGCAGCCGAGGGCGGTTCTAATCGTACCTTTATGGAATTGAAATTGCCTTATTATATATAATTTCCACGTCGTCGCCGTGTTCTAATCGTACCTTTATGGAATTGAAATAATAGAAATCGACATCGAAAAGGCAAAATTGTGAGTTCTAATCGTACCTTTATGGAATTGAAATGGGGGACGAGAACACAGCGAAGATTCTTGCGGTCGTTCTAATCGTACCTTTATGGAATTGAAATTTTGTTTAACCATTATCGTATGCATCTTCCTAATAATGTTCTAATCGTACCTTTATGGAATTGAAATAAAGACGGAAGATAGAAAGATAAGGAGGATTTACGTGTTCTAATCGTACCTTTATGGAATTGAAATTCGGGTGATTCTGTCGAACAATGCGTCCACGTCCGTTCTAATCGTACCTTTATGGAATTGAAATAATGTATTAACTGTTTTGTATAACTAAAAGTAATGTAGTTCTAATCGTACCTTTATGGAATTGAAATCAGGCAGAAGAGAGACGAGCCGCACACGAGAAAGATGTTCTAATCGTACCTTTATGGAATTGAAATACTTGTAGCGCTCGCAAAGGAATTCTAATAATATATTGTTCTAATCGTACCTTTATGGAATTGAAATTGGGCACCGAAATGAATGCGGCAAACTGAGAAGGTGTTCTAATCGTACCTTTATGGAATTGAAATAGATTTAAGAGTATCACAGAAAGCACCGTTATATGTTCTAATCGTACCTTTATGGAATTGAAATTACTTCGTGTTCGTCTTCTCGTTTTGTCGAGTTCAGTTCTAATCGTACCTTTATGGAATTGAAATAACTGTAGTTTTCGCAAAAATTAAAGAACGGTAGTTCTAATCGTACCTTTATGGAATTGAAATTGTGGAAGATATGTAGAATAATACAAAGAACGGTAGTTCTAATCGTACCTTTATGGAATTGAAATGTGAGCGTGACCGCCTCGGAGTCATCCCCGAAGAGTTCTAATCGTACCTTTATGGAATTGAAATAACTGAGCAGTAGGAAGAACACCGCTGAAATAGTCCGTTCTAATCGTACCTTTATGGAATTGAAATTATCTTGGTATTGATGATTTGTTTAAGTGCCGCCCGTTCTAATCGTACCTTTATGGAATTGAAATAAAGTTTGCTCGAACTCAGCACGGAAATTAGACGTGTTCTAATCGTACCTTTATGGAATTGAAATACTACCGGAAATATGCCAATTATTGCGGCTTCGAGTTCTAATCGTACCTTTATGGAATTGAAATTCCTTCGCGAACAGATAAAGAAAGTATCTGAGCAGGTGTTCTAATCGTACCTTTATGGAATTGAAATTACTTATTCTGTAAAGGTTGTTCCTGTAAATGCCGAGTTCTAATCGTACCTTTATGGAATTGAAATTAATCTATAAACCTTTAAACGTTAGAAAATAAGTGAGTTCTAATCGTACCTTTATGGAATTGAAATCGAAGGAATGGCGAAAGAGAAACCGGGAAAAATACCGTTCTAATCGTACCTTTATGGAATTGAAATTACTCTCCGATAATGTAGTAACGTATCTTTTCATGGTTCTAATCGTACCTTTATGGAATTGAAATATTCTTGGATTGGTGCGAACTCAGAGGTTTAACTCGGTTCTAATCGTACCTTTATGGAATTGAAATAAAACAGACCGCACCGGCAACGATGTTCGCCAACCGGTTCTAATCGTACCTTTATGGAATTGAAATCGAAATCAAAGGTCAGAAGGAATCAGCAGACTTGGTTCTAATCGTACCTTTATGGAATTGAAATTGGTCATCATGTCGTAAACCTCGCGGGGTGTCGTGTGTTCTAATCGTACCTTTATGGAATTGAAATTAATGCTGTATTGTTTAGTTGTTACACGATATATTGTTCTAATCGTACCTTTATGGAATTGAAATTGCAGAAGAGCAGGAGAGAAAGGGCAACCGCTGCGTGTTCTAATCGTACCTTTATGGAATTGAAATTCGTCTTTGTGAGGTCGTGTCGCTTCAAGATTCCGAGTTCTAATCGTACCTTTATGGAATTGAAATGACTTCACCAACGATGACGAATACAGATACTACCCTTGTTCTAATCGTACCTTTATGGAATTGAAATAATCTTTCGTGCTCATCAAAGCCTCTCTGAACCAGTTCTAATCGTACCTTTATGGAATTGAAATGAGCAAGCGGTTGGAGCATTTGTAAAACTGTGGTACCGTTCTAATCGTACCTTTATGGAATTGAAATAGTCATACTTGTTATGTTGAGGCATCACTTTGCTGTTCTAATCGTACCTTTATGGAATTGAAATAGAAGTGGATGGAGAAGTTCGGTATCAATGGCTTGTTCTAATCGTACCTTTATGGAATTGAAATGCTTGTTCTAAGCGAGCACGCTGATTAGCTGGGCGTTCTAATCGTACCTTTATGGAATTGAAATAGCAGTACACCTCATTGTGAGCCGTGACAAGAATTTAGTTCTAATCGTACCTTTATGGAATTGAAATTTCGTAGAAATCGCCTTTTCTATATCCGATGATTACCGTTCTAATCGTACCTTTATGGAATTGAAATGCCAATACCTGATTGATAGGAGCCACCGCCTGACGTTCTAATCGTACCTTTATGGAATTGAAATCGATTAAGGTATTCGCTCTTCACCAGTAGCATAGCGTTCTAATCGTACCTTTATGGAATTGAAATAGGCATAAACCAAAACCTTAATCACAATTTTTAAGTTCTAATCGTACCTTTATGGAATTGAAATTCTTAATATCTGAAATCTGTTAGCTGAATGATCAGTTCTAATCGTACCTTTATGGAATTGAAATAAATATCCCACCTTGGCAGTTCCATCCTCAGACTTCGCGTTCTAATCGTACCTTTATGGAATTAATTCAGAAGTACTGATAGCTTTAGTATTATACCGCCATCTCTAGTTATGAGTGTTCAGAATGTGTCTCCTCCGGTCACTGCATTCGACTCCTTCAGCTATCGCATTCGTCTCCTTCAGCCACTGCATTCGTCTCCTTCAGCCACTGCATTCGACTCCTTCAGCTAACTCAGCCGTCTCATACTGCTAACTCAGTCGTCTCCTTCTGCAACCGCAGCCGTATGTGTCAACTCAATGAAGTAGATGAAGTCGTGAAATGAAGTGGATGAGTTCGCATAATGAAGTTCATGATTTCTGCACAAATGCCAATACATGCGAATGGTAAAGCAAAAAGTGGTTGTTCGGAAATTCCGAACAACTACTCAATATGGTGCTTTAGAGGGGAAAACACAGAGTAATGAGGTGAAATACTATAATCTCGATGTTATTATCTCTGTGGTCCATCATTCCCCATAGGACAAAAGTCGCCATTGCCTTCTACTTATCGGTTAGTTTATCCAATTGTTCTTCCAGCAGTTCTGCCGCATCGGCTACGCAGAGCGGGCATTCTCTGAGTATCTTACCTGTGCCCACTCCCTTGAGAAGTTTGCACTGGGTAGCTCCGTTGCGCTGCTGGAATTGGGTCATGATCTGTCGCATCGCCTTGACAGACTTAGCCTTATCCTTGGTGGCAAGTCCCAATACCATTCCTGCTCCTACTATGGCGCCGCAGGTTCCTTCCATATTACCCATTCCTGCCGCAAAGGCATTGCCCACATTTCTAAGGGCCTCTTCGTCCATACCCGTATAATCATAATAGGTACAAACCACAGCCTGGGTGCAGTTGTGTGATCCACAACGCTTCTTTTCTGCTGCTATTTCTTTTCTTGTTTTCATCATTATTTTTGTTTCGTTTAAAAATCTGGTGCAAAGTTACGGTTTTTATGATAGATAAACAAAAGTTCTTGGCTATTTTATTATAGACATTTTCTATTAATGATTTTTTTGCCCATCTTACAGTTGATTGTACTTCACAACAAATAGAAATGTTTTTCTGTCTTTATTGCCACATCTATCACCTATACGTTTAACTCTCTGATTATAAGTGAATAATGCGTGGCAGTAAGCGGCATTTCTGTTGCCACCTAATGCCACGCATTGCCACACTCTTTTTATGAGGGAATGAGATGGAAAGTGAGTAGGTCATTTTCTAACTACCAGATACTCAGTACCAAATCTTGTTCTTCGGTTCTTCAAACCTTCAATATTCTGAAGCTCTCTGCCCAATTTCTGTATACTCGAAACCTGGAGAGAGGAGCCGAATTTCTGCTTCAAAATGTCGAAAATGGCGGCTGTCATCAGATATTCGCCATTTTCCGGGGTACTTGCAGGCTCGAAAACCTGCAGAAAACATTGCTTGATAGGGGAAATCTGCTCAAATTGTCTGTTATATTGCATGATGATGGCGGTTTCCTTGGCGTCGAAATAGGATTTTTCGCCACGCTCCAAAGCTTGCATCGCCTGCGCATAAAGTTGCTCATAGTTCAGTCTGCCACTCACATCGATAGGTCCCGTCAGTTCCACTCCCAGGAAACGGCGGTTGCCGGATGGGTCGGAAAGAATATCGGTCATGTTGCTCGTGGCGATGAAGGAGGCTAGACGAGGGAATTCCTGTACATGACTTCCGTATGGCGGCTTGATTTTCACCGTAGGCAACTGCAGCAGATTCTTCAGAAATCCCTGCTGCACCTGTGGTGAAATCTGATTGAACTCATCGAGATTGATGAGTAGAAATTGTGACATTGCCTGCAATACCTGACGCTTTTCTGACAGAATCATATTGTCGCTGAAGCCCCACGATAATTCGGTAGGGATGAGACGGCGGCAGAAGGTGCTCTTGTTGTAACCCTGCTTGGAAATGAGCAGCGGCATGGTACTGTTGCCATATTGACGGCGATACATGCCGCGCCACTGGTCAACCATTCCCAGAAACCAGGTGTAAAACCAGTCTTCCCAATGAGGATTGTTGGTGGGTACGGTTCGTGCCAGGGCACGGATGCGGTCCTTGCCGTCCCATTTTCCCAGACAGTCATAGAGATAGGACTCTATCGGACTGTAGTTTCTGATGCGGTCTGACTCTAGAAAATTCCTCACATCCTTGATGCTTACGTGGATGTCGGCTATCTGAACATCCAGCGTCATGCTTTTCTGCACACGGGCATCCACCGGTCTGAAATCGCCAACCCATGAATTGTTCGGGCGGTATTCGGTATATTTCATCACGGTATTGTAACGGAACTGGTACCGGCTCTCCAGGTATCTGATCATCTGCAGAATTTCGGCACGGCCTTTTCTGCCTGAGGCTGATTTCTCCGTCTTCCTGTCTTTGGAATGGGTATCGTAAGCGGTGCCCACTATCTGGCGGAGTTTCTCTTCTGTCACATGTCCCCAGTTGTTGCGGCGGATATGGATGAAAGCTTCTTCTTCGCTGAGGCCCATGTTGCAGAGTTTGATGGCGATGGCTGAGAAACCGGCAAGGAACCGGTCTTCATCGTTCTGCCATGAGATGTTGGCTTTTTTCATCTCTTCCTTCGTCTCTTCTGCTGCCTTGCGGTAAAGGAATTCATAGTCATCGTATGTCTTCAGATCGTCTACATTTTTAGGGGCTAAGGCAACCTTCTTCATATTTTGGGAGATGCGCATCGCCACTGCCTTGCTGTTATAATAAGGAGAGGCATCCAGCGTAAGCATGAAGTTGGATGCCAATGATGGTTTTTCGGGTTTGATGGCTGCCTGTACCTGCGACTGGTAGAGCGTCTTTACCTGTTCGTAGGCAGACTGGTAGAGTAAGTCGGCGTCGGCTTCTTTTGTCGGGATTTTTCCTTCTTCGTTGCAGATGCTTACGAGCACGATGAGGCTTCTGCCGTCGGCTCCTTCGAAGGCAGCGAAGGTCATCGGCAGCAGACTGACCGTCTTCTTGACGGCATCTTTTTCCTGCTCCGACATGAGGTTGATGAAGTGGAGCATCACCAGCCCGTTTGATTTCTGGAAGACGAGATTGCCGCTTTCATCCTTGTTGAATTCTGCGGCTGGATAAACGTGCTGCCATTCCTTGATGCCTTTGTAGTACTGGTAGTCGGCCTCCATGAGCGGCACACTCATTCTGAAATTGGTGACACTCAGCTTGGCATCATCTTTAGCGATGCGCTCCAGAAACCGTTCTACGGTTTTCGAACTGACCATCAACTTGTTTTGCTTGTTGATTCTTGTAATAGTAAACTTCATATTTCTGCTAATTTATTGATAGGGTGATACTTAGGTTTGCCGATGGTTTTGCCCAGCTTTGCCCAAGGCGTTGGGCAAATGTGCCCGGCTACGTCGGTCATCCGTGCTCAACGTGTCGGTCATCCGTACCCGTGTACGTGGGTACGGATGCTCATGTACGTGGGTTTGAGTGACCACGTACACGGGTGAATTCTTTAATCGGCGTGCGGCTGTTAATAGTTAACCTCTTCTGCATAGCGGTCGAACCTCATGTTGGTGTATCCATGTTGCTGGCACCATTTCAGCACGTACTGCTGCTGTTCAGGCACGAGTCCTGTCTGTCCTAATTTATAGCGGTAGTATGAAGTCTTGCTTCCGAAGTAGGAAGTCATGTGTACTCTGAAACTGGCTTCGTCTTTACGTTTCAGTTCTTCAAGAATATTCATAAAGCCGTATGCCATTTTCATCATCTGCAGCTGCAGGAAATGTTCGCACTTGTTGTCGTGGTAGGCATCGGGATAGATGGCGTAGCCTTTGGTCTGTTCCGGTTTTTTGTAGGTTACGGACAGATAGTGTGCACATTCCTGAGCCAGTGGACATTGCTGGTTGAAGCAATAGTCCCATGAGTTGTAAGCACTTTCTTTATTGAAGTAGAGTCTGACTAAATCTGCTTGTGTCATTGGTTTTTGGGTTAAATGTGTATAAAGTGGTTTCACAGGAGTCGTAAGCTTCTAGGTGGAATCGGCAGGAATTTTTCCTGTTGGTTGCAAAAATACAAAAAATGTTCGAAACCGCAAGCCTTTTTCTCCACTTTTTTAATGTTTTTCGTCGAAAACAATAAGTATTCCTCTTCTTTTTCGCTGAGAATCCCCCGTTTTTCGCCCGAGTGTGGCAATAGGTGGCAATAGGTGGCAATAGGAAATGCCCTTATTGCCACGCTTAAATAACTGAATATCAGTTAACTATCTTATAGCGTGGCAATAGTGGCAATAGTTTTAGAAAAACTTTCTCATACATAGGCTTTCCTCTTTTACTAATAAATGTTATATTCCCGCCATTCCTTTTCCAAATCATTTGTTTTCTCCCGAATTTACAGTACTTTTGCAGTAAGTATCTGATTAAAGATTAAAAGTGCGATTTAAAATAAGGTATAGATTATGCAATACAAGAATATCATATTTGATTTAGGTAATGTCCTGGTGAAGCTCAATCCGGAAGGATGCATCGGGGCTTTCAAGGCGATAGGAATGGGGGAACTGGCGAATCCGAATCCTCAGAGTGAGGGGATGAAGCTGATGAGTAAACTGGGTGTGGGAATGATTACCACCGAAGCATTCTGCGATGCAGCCCGTGAGTTGACTGGAGCTGATGTGACGAATGAAGAAATCATCGATGCTGCCAACAAGATGCTGGTGGAGATTCCTGATGAGAAAAAGGAGCGACTCCTGCAGTTGAAGAAGGCTGGCTATCGCCTCTTCCTCCTGAGTAATACCATTGATGTGCATTGGGATTATTGCGTGGAGCATCTCTTCCCTTATCAGAACCATGGGGTAGAGGATTATTTCGAGCACTGTTTCCTCTCTCAGCGAATGCATCTGGCAAAACCTGATGCCCGCATCTATGAGGAGGTAGTCAGACAGGCGAACATCCATCCCGACGAAACCCTCTTCATCGATGATCTGAAGGAAAACTGCGAGGCTGCCGAGAAACTGGGCATCCATACCTTCCAGAACGTGAAGTTTGATGATTGGCTTTCACTTCGATTCTGACGGAAATGTCAGAATCGAAGCTTTTATTCGTGAAATAATTTTGTGTTAATTTGCATTTTTTCTGATGAATAATCGCAATAACTCCACACTTTTTCTGACGAATATCTGTAGAAGTCCACACTTTTTCTAACGAATAATCAACAAATTCCCACACTTTTTCTGACGAATAACTAAGGAAAAGGCTGATTTATTCTCTTTTTCTATTAAAACTTAATATTAGTGTATTCAAGTTTCGCAAGCTCAGAAGTTAAAGGAGTTATCGCTCCCTACGGTCGCAGAGGAGTTAAGACAACAGTCTTTTTGGCGTAGTTTTTTAAGCAGCAAGACATACGTCTTAACTCCTTAACTTCCTTAACTCCTTTAACTTCCTGATATGCGAAAGTTCAGTTATTTATCCTTTCTGAATATCTTATCCACAACTACAGCAATAGCACCATCGCCCGTTACATTGCAGGCGGTTCCGAAACTGTCCATCGCAATATAGAGGGCTATCATAAGAGCTTGCATATCAGCATTGAAACCTAAAACTGAGGCTAGCGGACCGAGCGCTGCCATGACGGCTCCTCCCGGAACACCCGGAGCTGCTACCATGCAGATGGCGAGCACGGAGATGAAGTTGAGAAAGAGGGGGAGATTGCACGGCATACCATTGATGAGACAGATGGTGAGCGCACAACAGGTAATCTTCATCATTGATCCCGAGAGATGGATGGTGGCACAGAGCGGAATGGTGAATCCGGCAATGCCATCGGTGACGCCGTTTTTCAAGGTCTGCTTCAGAGTTACCGGAATGGTGGCTGCTGATGATGATGTGCCAAGTGCCGTGAAGTAGGCTGGCAACATGTTGAGCAACAGCTTAAACGGATTCTTGTGGGACAAGCCACCAGCCAACAGATATTCGTAAAGTAAAATCACGATATGAAGTACAAGAATCACGAGGATAATCTGTGCGAAGACCAGCAGGATGTGGTAGGCTTCGCCGGAGAAAGTCATGCCCAGGAAGATGCCGAAGATGTAAAGGGGCAGGAGAGGGATGATGACTTTGGCGATGACGCCAGACACTATTTCCTTGAATTCCTGGAAGATGTTCTTCATGGTGCGGCTGCCTTTGTGGGCAATGCCCAGTCCGGCAATGAAGGAGAATACGAGGGCACTCATCACATCTACCATGGCAGGTATTTTGATTTCGAAGAAGGGCTTGAGTTCTTCTGCCTTATCTACTGCCACATGGGCTGAGTTGGCTATCATGTGTGGGAAGAGTGCCGAACCTGTGCCATAGGCAAGCAGACCCGCCAGGATGGTATCGGCAAAGGCGATGCCCACAGTGGCAAGGAGGAGTTTTCCGGCTCCATGACCGATGTCGGCAATGGCTGGTGTTACGAGACCGATGATGATGAGCGGTATCATAAAGCCCAGAAACTGGCTGAAGATGCCGTTGAAGGTGAGAAACGCTCTGACGGCAGCTTCATTAAAGAAATTGCCGAAGATTACACCCAACAGGATGGCAATGATGATTCTTGCCAAAAGTGGCATTTTGATTCTTTTCATATTCGTAAAATTGCTTTTTGTCTGCAAAGGTACGATATTTCTGACTTTTCTCCAAGTATTTTGCTGTTTTTTTAGAATCTGTCATGCTTACTGTACAACTTTCATGATGTTCGAAGGTGGGCGCTGCGACATGAGTTCCTGCTTCATGTAATCCATGTAGGGCGCTACATGCTGATAATAATGGTAATAACCCGGACAGAGATAGTTGAGACCGGAATCGCCATACTTATCTTTCATGAAGCGGTTCTTCGGGCATTCTCCATGACAGGCAAACTCCATGTCACACTCCTTGCACTGGCGGGGAAGAGAACTGTGTTTCAGACGGCTGAACTCCTGTTGCTGCTCACCATAAAGCATGTCGATGAGCGAATGGTCACGGATATTGCCCAACTTATACTCTGGAAAAACAAAGTGGTCGCAGGAATAAACATCGCCATTGTGTTCCATCACTCCCGCATGACCGCATTCCTTGGAATAAGCACAGATGCCGGGAGAAATACCCATCCAGTTTGCCAGTGTGCAGTCGAAAATCTCAACGAAGATTTTGCCCACATCCTTCCGAACCCATTCATCGAAAATTGCACAGAGAAAGTAGCCCCACTGCTCCGGCGCAACCGATGCCTCGCTCAGAGAAATCTCATTCTTGTCGGCAAGACTTGCCAGGGTACGGCCATCCTCATGTCGGGTCAGTCGCTCAACGATAGGTGTGAACTGCAGAAACTGACAGCCGTTTTCCTTGAAGAAACGGTAGAACTCCAGCGGATGATTGGCATTATAGGCATTCACCACCGCCATCGCATTCCATTCTACCCCGTGTTTCTTCAGCAGTTTGATGCCTTGCATCACCTTCTTCCACGATGGTTTTCCCGCAGCCGTCAGCCGGTAATGGTCATGATCAGGCTGCGGACCATCGATAGAGATGCCTACCAGCCAATGGTTCTGGGCGAAAAACTCGCACCATTCATCGGTCAGCAACGTGCCGTTGGTCTGAATTACGTTGTCGATGCGCCTGCCTCCAGCATACTTTTGCTGTAGGGATAAAGCCTTGCGGTAGAAGTCGATGGAGCGCAGCAGAGGCTCGCCACCATGCCAGGTGAAGAGCACCTGGTTCATGGTTTGCGCCTCAATATATTCTCGGGTAAACTGTTCCAGCATCTCATCGCTCATCAGATGTCGCTGAGCAGTGGGATAGAGCTTGTTCTTCTCCAGATAATAACAGTATTTGCATGCCAGGTTGCAATGGGCACCCGCAGGCTTCAGCATTACATACAGTGGCTTGGCAAAGGGATTTGCTATGTTGTCGTTCATCATTTTTTCTTGAATCTAGTTGTAATCTCTATTTCTCTGTAACCGGGAGAGAAAATCAGAACTTTGGCAGCGTAATTTCGAAATCCTTGCTGTCTCGATGCTCCTTTCTGATGGCAGCCAGGAGTTCGGCAAGAATTTCAGGATGTTCTGCCGCCACATTATGGTCTTCGTGGATATCGGAAGCCAGATTATAGAGCCGCGGCTCGCCTTTTACTACCACCAGTTTCCAGTCGCCCTTTCTCACGCCAATCTGGTCGGTTTCGTGAAATTCCCAGTACAGGTAATCGTGATGTTTCTGCTCTGCATCCTTGCCCAGAAGGGTAGGAGCGATAGAGATTCCGTCGAAACCATCACCAGCCAACTTTCTGTTGGTATAACGCTTGGCAAAGTTTCTGATGCCAGCCAAATCGCAGAAAGTAGGCAGCAGGTCGTAAAAGGCAAACTGGGTATCGTTCACCGCTCCTGCCTTGATATGCTCAGGCCACCAGGCGATAAACGGTATGCGGATGCCGCCTTCGTAGCACTGGCGTTTCAGACCTTTCAACTTACCGTCACGACCGAAGAACTCTGGGTCGGCACCACCTTCTTCATGCGGTCCGTTATCTGAAGTAAAGATGACAATGGTATTCCTGTCGAGTCCCTTCTCCTTCAGCTTGGCGAAGATTTCGCCCACATACTGGTCCAGTCGGGTAATCATTCCGGCAAACTGTGCATGGGTATGAACCGCAGCGTTGTATCTCGAATCTTCCCATCCGCCCCAGGTTTTATCGGTAAAGAACTGTTTCTGGTAATTCTCTAGAATAGAGTCTTCCGGCTGGGCTAGTTCGGCATGTGGCAGGGTATAGGTAAGGAATCCTACGAAGGGATGTTCCTTATCCTGTCTGTCAATCCATTCTAGTGCCTTGTCGTGGATGATGCGGGCAGAATACTGTTTGCGCTTGAAATAATCCTTGCCGAACATCGGATGCTGGATGTTCTGTTCCATTACCTCTCTTACCACCGCTGTATCTCCCATTGCACGACTGTAGCGGTTCAGGAAGTTAGGATAATAGAGATGAGCCTGAAACTGGCAGATATAGCCATAGAATTCGTCCACGCCACGCTTGTCGGGAGTAGAAGCCGAACCTTCATATCCGCCAGCCCATTTCCCGAATACGCCGGTTCTATATCCTTTGTCCTTCATGATTTCGGGCAGAATCTTATGCTGCGGGTCGTAAGGTTCCTGTCCTACGACAGAATACTCCTCGTTGTTGCCATATTTTACCATAGGCACACCTCTCCAGTATTCCTTGTTTCCACGCACATGTGTATGTCCCGTATGCTGACCCGTCATGAGGGTAGCTCTCGACGGAGCCGAGACGGGAGAACCGGCATAAGCCTGGGTGAATCTCAT
>ERZ1034984.2036-NODE-2036-length-17138-cov-77.616812_pt1 | contig 17138 bp, 19 predicted proteins | sample MGYA00520589_ERZ1034984 | MGnify/ENA primary metagenome ERZ1034984 (study PRJEB33766, sample SAMN09781790) | gut metagenome | biome: gut microbiome | host: Homo sapiens | place: Madagascar | study: EMG produced TPA metagenomics assembly of the PRJNA485056 data... | reverse complement strand
GTATGAACTCCTCCTCCCTACATATATAAAAAATAAAACAAGATGAACAAGATAAATGCATTATTTGCAAACAATAAAGACCGCAAGCTTTTGAGCTTGTATTTCTGCGCCGGATGCCCAACTTTGGAAGGTGCCGGTGATGTAATTAAGGCGATGGAACGCAAGGGGATAGATATGATTGAGGTAGGAATCCCTTTCAGTGATCCGTTGGCTGATGGTCCTGTTATCCAGAGTGCCGGAACCGTGGCTCTGAAGAACGGAATGACGGTGAAGAAACTCTTCGCCCAGTTGAAGGAAATCAAGGATGAAGTGCAGCTTCCACTCGTGCTGATGGGTTATCTGAACCCAATCATGCACTACGGCATTGAGGCTTTCTTCAAGAGCTGCGTAGAGAGCGGCGTGAGCGGCACCATCATCCCAGACCTTCCTTTTGATGATTATCTGAAGGTGGTGAAACCCATTGCCGACAAGTATGACATCCGTGTCATCATGATGATTACGCCAGAAACCAGCGAGGAGCGCATCCGTTTCATCGATGAGCATACCGATGGTTTCATCTACATGGTCAGCTCCGCGAGCATCACGGGCGCCCAGAGCAGTTTCGGCGATGCCAAGTTGGCTTATTTCAACCACATCAACGGCATGAATCTGCGCAACCCTCGCATGATAGGTTTCGGCATCAGCAACAAGCAGACGCTTACCAGTGCGCAGGACAATGCGGCGGGAGCCATCATCGGCAGCAAGTTTGTAACCCTGCTCAATGAAACCGGTGATCCGGATAAGGCACTGGATGGGCTTTTCGAGGCACTGAAGAAGTAAGTGAAGAGTGAAGAACGAAGAGTGAAGAATTCATCTGTTTCGTTTGTGACTCAACGGCGAAAGCCTAATTTAACATTTAACATTCAACATTTAACATTTCAATATTAAAAGCGATGTATCAAGTTGACGAAAAAGGATTTTTTGGAAAATTCGGAGGAGCTTATGTTCCTGAGATATTATATAAATGTGTAACCGAGTTGCAGCAGGCTTACAAGCCAATCATTGAGAGCGAGGAGTTCAAGAAGGAATACCGCGCGCTGCTCAAAGATTATGTGGGCCGCCCTTCACCTCTTTATTATGCCAAGCGCATGAGCGAGAAGTACGGATGCCAGCTCTATCTGAAGCGCGAGGACCTGAACCATACCGGTGCACACAAAATCAACAACACCATCGGTCAGATTCTCATGGCCAAGAAGATGGGCAAGACCCGCATCATTGCCGAAACCGGAGCCGGACAGCACGGTGTGGCTACCGCTACGGTATGCGCCCTGATGAACATGAAGTGTGAGATTTTCATGGGTGCCACCGATGTAGAGCGCCAGCATACCAACGTAGAGCGCATGAAGATGCTGGGAGCCAAGGTGAACCCTGTGCGCACCGGCAACATGACGCTGAGCGATGCCTGCTCTGAGGCCATACGCGACTGGTGCTGCCACCCGCAGGATACCTTCTACATCGTAGGTTCTACCATGGGTCCGCACCCTTATCCAGACATTGTTGCCAAGATGCAGAGCGTTATCAGCGAAGAACTGAAATGGCAGTTGGAGGAGAAGATAGGCCGCGACTATCCTGATTACCTCATCGCCTGCGTGGGTGGCGGAAGCAACGCTGCCGGAACCATCTACCACTACATTGATGATGACCGCGTGAAGATTTATCTGGCTGAGGCTGCCGGTCACGGAATAGATACCGATTACACCGCTGCCACCATGCACTGCGGCACAGAAGGCATCATCCACGGAGCCCGTACCCTCGTGATGCAGACCGAGGACGGACAGATAGAGGAAGCCTTCACCATCAGTGCCGGTCTCGACTATCCGGGCATCGGTCCTATGCACGCCGACCTTGCAACATCGGGCAGGAGCCATGTGCTCGCCATCAAGGATGATGAGGCCATCTACGCCGGTTACGAGCTCACCCGCATGGAGGGCATCATTCCAGCCATTGAGAGTGCGCACGCCGTGGCAGCCCTGAAGAAGATGAAGTTCAAGAAGGATGATGTGGTGGTGCTCACCGTGTCAGGCCGTGGCGACAAGGATGTAGAAACGTATTTGAGCCATAAGGAAATGGCAGGAGAGTACGGAAACTTCTAATAGCAAAGATTTAATTTTTAAAATGGCAAAGTTTAGTTACAAGACAGTTACCCGCAAGATTCTCGCCGACCTCTATACGCCGGTGGGAGTCTACATGCGGCTGAGAGATATTTATCCGCAGTCGGCTCTGATGGAGAGTTCCGACTATCATGGCTCCGAGAATTCGCGCTCCTTCATCGGTGTGCATCCGCTGGCAAGCATCGCCGTGAGTCATGGTGAGGTCATCAAGACCTATCCCGACGGAAGAGTAGAGAAAGAGCTGCTTCCTGCCTTCGGTGCCGGCAAGGGCGAGGAGTGCAAACTCGCCATCTCTAAGAGTATCAACGACTTCATCTCCTCCTTCCATGTTGAGGGAGAGAGCAAGGAGTTCTGCGGACTCTACGGATTCACCACCTTCAATGCGGTGAGATATTTTGAGAATATCCCGGTCAAGGATACCACCATGGAGAAGAATGATGCGCCCGACATCTATTACATCATGTATAAGGACATCATCGTCTTCGACCATTTCAACAACACCATGGAGCTCATTGCGCTGAGCGAGGACTTCGGTGCAGAGGAGGGAAGAGATGCTTCACTTACCGAGCTCGACGAGCTGCTGAAGGCGGTGAACAAGGCCAATGTGAAGCCTTACGATTTCCACCCTGTGGGCGAAACCACCTCTACGCTCACCGATGAGGAGCACAAGGCCAACATACGCCGCTGCATACAGCACTGCCTGCGCGGAGACGTATTCCAGATTGTGGTGAGCCGCCGCTTCGTACAGAAATATGAGGGCGATGATTTCAAACTCTACCGTGCGCTGCGCAGCATCAACCCTTCGCCTTACCTCTTCTATTTCGACTTCGGCGGATTCCGCATCTTCGGTTCTTCGCCTGAAACCCACAACCGCATCGTGGGCAACAAGGCGTTCATCGACCCGATTGCCGGAACCACCCGACGCACAGGAGATATGGAGCAGGACCGCAAGGCTGCCGAATTCCTGCGCAACGACCCGAAGGAGAATGCTGAGCACGTGATGCTGGTAGACCTGGCACGCAATGATCTGAGCCGCAACTGCCATGGGGTGAAGGTGGATTTCTACAAGGACATGCAGTTCTACAGTCATGTTATCCATCTCGTGAGCCGTGTGAGCGGAGAGCTGGATGAGCATGCCGACCACATCAAGGAGTTTATTGATACCTTCCCTGCCGGCACGCTGAGCGGTGCGCCTAAGGTGAGAGCTATGCAGATTATCTCAGAGCTGGAGCCTCACAACCGCGGTGCCTACGGAGGCTGTATCGGTTTTATCGGTCTGAACGGCGACCTGAATCAGGCCATCGTGATACGTACCTTCATTAGCCGAAACGGCGAACTCTGGTTCCAGGCGGGTAGCGGAGTAGTGGCAAAGAGCAATGATGAGTATGAGCTGGAAGAGTGTAACAACAAGCTCGGTGCGCTGACCAAGGCGATTCACATTGCTGAAGAGTTGTAATCACTAATCAATAATCAATAATAATTGACAAAAGATGAAAGTAGTAATCATAGATAATTACGATTCCTTTACCTATAATCTTGCCCATCTGGTAAAGGAGTTAGGAGCTGACGTTACGGTGTTCCGCAACGACCAGTTCCAGTTGCCGGAGCTGGAACGCTTCGACAAGATCATTCTGAGTCCGGGTCCGGGCATTCCGTCGGAGGCGGGACTGCTGATGGATGTTATCCGCAAGTATGCAGGCCGCAAGCCGATGTTGGGCGTATGTCTGGGTCATCAGGCCATAGGCGAGGCGTTTGGAGCCAAGCTTACCAATCTTTCTGAGGTGTATCATGGAGTGGCAACCCCTTGCACCCAGTTTGGCAACGATGTTATTTTCGACGGGTTGGACAAGCGCATAGAGATTGGCAGATACCACTCTTGGGTGGTAGACCGCTCGGGATTCCCTGACTGTCTGGACGTTACGGCAGTAAGCGATGATGGTTGCATCATGGGTCTGAAGCATAAGAACTATGATATTCATGGTATCCAGTTTCATCCGGAAAGCGTGCTGACGCCAGACGGCAAGAAGATGGTGAGAAACTGGTTGGAAAAAGCTTAATGACCTTAATGACCAATGACCTTAATGACCACCATGCCCCCCATGGTGGTTGTTGAGTTTTTTTTTGTTTTATGATAAGAAAAAGCAAAGCCTGACGCTCTCTCGAGTGCCAGGCTTTTCCTAATTACTAACATCTTACCCTCGCTACAATCCTCTCACGAGTTTCGCGAAGCATATTACCTAAACTGATTTTTCCTAAAATGGAAATTAAATCTTCTTAATCTTTTAAAATCTTTACATATCCCAAGCCACAGCACTCGCACCGAGTACGGCAGCAGAACTACCATCAAGGGTAGAAACAAGGAATTTAGCCTTGCCCCTGAAGGTGCGGAGCACGTGCTCATCATAAGCCTTCTGGATAGGTTTCATGATGAGGTCGCCAGCCTTGGTCAGACCACCGAAGAAGACGAAAGCCTCTGGTGAAGAGAAGGCTGCGAAATCAGCACAAGCCTCACCGAGCATCTTGCCGGTAAACTCGTATACACGCAGTGCCAGCTTGTCGCCCTTGCCTGCAGCAACGCTCACATCATAAGATGTAATTTCCTCAGGATTCAACTCGCGGAGCAATGAAGGCTCATCGCTCTTCTCGAGATACTCGCGTGCTGTGCGAGCCACACCTGTGGCAGAGCAGTAAGCTTCGAGACATCCTGTACGGCCGCATCCGCATGTACGGCCCTCTTTGCCACGTACCATGGTAACGTGACCCAATTCGCCTGCGAATCCGTCGCAGCCGTAAACCATCTGTCCGTTAATCACGATACCAGAACCTACGCCTGTACCGAGTGTAACGTCGATGAAGTTTTTCATACCTCTTGCCACACCGTAAGTCATCTCACCGAGCGCTGCGGCGTTGGCATCATTGGTCATACCTACAGGCAGACCACCTAGTGATTTGCTGAACATTTCAGCCAGTGGCACAATTCCGTCGTGTGCCCAAGGAAGATTTGGAGCGAACTCTATGGTTCCATTATAATAGTTTGCATTTGGTGCACCGATACCCATTGCCTTGATTTTGTCAATGCCGCCTACTGTATCAATGATAGGCTGGAGAGCTTCTACGGCTGCATTTACGTAGTCTTCAACTTTTTGGTAACCGCCAGTCTTGATGGCAGTGGTAGCTTTAATCTCGCCACGTGCATCTACGATGCCGAAAACTGAATTTGTACCACCGAGGTCAAGGCCTATTACGTATGGTTTAAGTGTATTATCTGTCATATTATCTTAAAAATTAGTTAGAATTATTTTATTTCACGGCAAAGGTACAGAAAAACTTTGGAATCTCCCTTATTTTTATATATAAAAAATTATAATTTCCTGATTTTTTTTCAGCGAGACTGCGAAAGTTCAGTTTATAATATAGGTAGAACATCCGTGTAATGCGTGTAATCCATGCCCGAAAATATAAAAAACGGGAATAAAATGAACTTTTAGGCGAAAAAATTGTGCTTTGTGCCCGAAATTTTGTAACTTTGCCGCCTGTTAGAAATTGTAACGATACTAATAAGATGAATTTAGCATTTCCAATTGAGATAAACATCCTTGACTTCATTTTCAAAGGAATCGTCATCGGTGTTCTTGCCTCAGCCCCTATGGGTCCGGTAGGCATCCTATGTATCCAGCGCACGCTCAACAAGGGCCGCTGGTATGGTTTTGTAACAGGTGTGGGTGCCGCATGCAGCGACATCGTATATGCCTTATTCACAGGCTTGGGCATGAGTTTTGTGATGGATTTTGTGAGCAACTCCGAGAACAAGTTCTATCTTCAGATTTTCGGAAGCCTGATGCTCCTCGTGTTTGGAATCTACTGCTTCAAGAGCGACCCGATGAAGAACATGCACAAGTCGAGCAACAAGCAGGGCACACTGATGCACAACGGCATAACGGCGTTTCTCGTAACGCTCTCCAATCCGCTCATCGTGTTCCTCTTCATGGCCACCTTCGCTCAGTTTGCCTTCGTGGTGCCTGATATGCCGGTAGAAATGGGCGTGGGTTACCTCAGTATCGTCTTCGGAGCCCTGCTGTGGTGGTTCGGCCTCACCTGGCTCATCGATAAAATCAGAAACAAGTTTGATACCAACGGCATCGTCATTATCAATAAGGTAATAGGCAGCGTGGTCATCATCTTCTCCATCATCGCTCTCTTCGGCACGATTTTCAATCTGTATCATCTGCCGGAATTTTAAAGAGTTTATAGTTAATAGTTTATAGTTTATAGGGCTTAAGCTCGTTTCTTCTTATACAGAAAAAATGTTTGTAGCACAAGAATTAAGAAAGAAAAGTATCGCAGAATACTTATTATATATGTGGCAGATTGAGGACATCATCCGGGCTTACGGATGCTCGCTGCCTGTCATTAAGAAAAATTATGTAGACCGGTTCGACTTTACACCCGAGCAGCGCGAGGAAGAACTCGACTGGTTCGGCAACCTGATTCGCATGATGAACGAGGAGGGAAAGCGCGAGGGAGGACACCTTAATATTAATAAGGTGATACTGAAGGACGTCATTGACCTGCACGGAATGCTGCTGCAGAGCACCAAGTTTCCTATCTACAATGCCGAATATTACAAGGTGCTGCCTTTCATAGTAGAGCTGCGCCAGCGGGGCGACAAGGACCTCAACGAGATTGAAACCTGCCTCGACGCCCTCTACGGCGTGATGATGCTGCGCCTGCAGAAGAAGGAAATCACGCCCGAAACCGAAAGGGCCATCAAGGAAATTACCGTCTTTATAGGTCTGCTCAGCGATTATTACATCAAAGACCGCACCGAGGGACTCAAGTTTGATGATGACGACATGTAGTGATCAGTGATTAGTGATTACTTTTTTTAGAATATACATTATTATATATATACAACAGGATGAACGAAATAGAAAGAAGAAGAACATTTGCCATTATCTCTCACCCGGATGCTGGTAAGACAACATTGACCGAGAAGTTTCTGCTCTTTGGTGGACAGATTCAGGTGGCAGGTGCCGTAAAGAATAACAAGATTCGCAAAACTGCGACTTCTGACTGGATGGATATTGAGAAACAGCGTGGTATCTCAGTATCTACATCTGTAATGGAATTTGATTATCTCCCTGCCGGACAGGAGGGAGAACCTTATAAGGTGAATATCCTGGATACTCCAGGTCACCAGGACTTCTGCGAGGATACCTACCGCACACTTACTGCCGTAGATTCAGCCATCATCGTGGTTGACTCTGCCAAGGGTGTGGAGGCACAAACCCGCAAGCTCATGGAGGTGTGCCGCATGAGAAATACGCCGGTAATCATCTTCATCAACAAGATGGACCGCGAGGGACGCGACCCGTTTGATGTGCTCGACGAGTTGGAAGAAGAGCTCAAAATCAAGGTTCGTCCGCTGAGCTGGCCTATCGGTCAGGGTCTCCGTTTCAAGGGCGTTTACAATATCTACGAGCATCAGCTCAACCTCTTTACCCCTAACAAGCAGCGCGTTACCGAGAAGGTAGAGGTAGACATCCAGAGCGCTGAGCTGGATGAGCGGGTAGGAGAGCGCGAGGCTGCACAGCTGCGCGAGGAGTTGGAACTGGTAGACGGCGTTTACCCAGAGTTTGAGGAAGAAACCTACCGCTCAGCCGAGGTAGCCCCAGTGTTCTTCGGTTCGGCGCTGAACAATTTCGGTGTTCAGGAACTCCTCGACTGTTTCGTTCATATTGCCCCATCTCCTAGACCGACCCAGGCAGAGGAGCGACTGGTGAAGCCGGAAGAACCAAAGTTCAGCGGTTTCATCTTTAAGATTACAGCCAATATTGATCCAAACCACCGCTCGTGCATCGCTTTCTGCAAGATATGCTCGGGCAAGTTTGTGAGAAATCAGCCATATTACCACGTGCGCTTGGATAAGAACGTGCGTTTCTCTTCGCCTACCCAGTTCATGGCGCAGCGCAAGAGTACCATTGACGAGGCTTATCCGGGCGACATTGTTGGTTTGCCAGACAACGGCATCTTCAAGATTGGAGATACGTTGACGGAGGGAGAGAAGATGCATTTTCGCGGTTTGCCAAGCTTCTCTCCACTCCTTTTCAAGTACATCGAGAATGATGACCCGATGAAGAGCAAGCAGTTCCAGAAGGGATTGGAGCAGCTCATGAACGAGGGTGTGGCGCAGCTCTTCGTCAACCAGTTCAACGGCCGCCGCATCGTGGGCACCGTGGGTCAGCTGCAGTTCGAGGTTATCCAGTACCGTCTGGAGAACGAGTACAACGCCAAGTGCCGCTGGGAACCTGTGCATCTCCACAAGGCTTGCTGGATAGAGGCAGATGACGAGCAGGAACTCGAAAGCTTCAAGAAGCGCAAGTACCAGTACATGGCCAAGGATATTGAGGGCCGCGACGTGTTCCTCGCCGATTCGGGCTACGTGCTGAGCATGGCGCAGCAGGATTTTGAGCACATCAAGTTCCATTTTACATCGGAATTCTAAAAAACTGAACTTTCGTATGTGGTTCAAGAACGGGCTGAAGGCCCAAAAGCTCCAGAAGCAGCACGCCCTGAAAGGGCAGAAGCTCCTAGCCCAGGGCATCGCCCTGGGTATGATGGCAATCTGCAAGACGCCCTGTAAGGGCAAAAGCCTTGTAAATTGCCCGGTATTTGAAAGCTTTTGCCCTTACAGGGCGACAGGTTTGCGTCCGTAATTACCCAGGGCGATGCCCTGGGCTAGGGGCTTCTGCCCTTTCAGGGCGTGTGGGGCAAACTTGCGCAAGGTTCAAAGTAAAAAAGTAATCATAAAGTTCAAAGTTCAACGTTCAAAGTAGAAAAAGATGGATGAAGAAATTCTAGATTACAATGAGCAGAAAGAGGGATGGGTGAAAAGAATGGTGGATTGGCAGAAAAAGCATATCTCCGACCGCCAGATGACCCTTATCCTGGCTTTCGTCATCGGCCTTCTGGCGTCGGTGGCAGGATATTTCCTGCACGGCATCGTGCACGAAATACAGCTGCTGCTCACTTCGGGATTCAACCAGGGCACCTACAACCTGCTCTTCCTGCTCTTCCCGATTGTGGGCATCTACCTCACCATGCTCTTTATCAAATATGTGGTCAGAGATAACATTTCCCACGGTATCACCCGTGTGCTTTACGCCATCTCTACCAAAAATTCCAAGCTCAAGGCCCACAACTGCTGGTCGTCGGTGGTGGCATCAGGCATCACCATCGGTTTCGGTGGTTCTGTGGGAGCCGAGGCACCTATTGTGCTTACGGGTTCGGCCATCGGGTCAAACCTGGGGCAGATATTCCGCATGGACAAGAAAACCATGATTCTGCTGGTGGGCTGCGGCGCTTCTGCAGCCATTGCCGGCATCTTCAAGGCGCCCATTGCCGGACTCGTATTTACGCTTGAGGTGCTGATGGTAGACCTGAGCATGGCTTCCTTGCTGCCTATCCTTATCAGTTGTGTAACAGCCACTTGCTTTACCTACATCCTGATGGGCTCCAAGAGTCTTTTCGACTTTACGCTTACCAGTCCGTGGGCGCTCGACCGCGTGCCAGCCTGCCTTTTGCTGGGCATCTTCTGCGGCTTGGTGAGCCTTTATTTCATGCGCACCATGTCGGCGTGCGAGGGCTTCTTTGCCAAGCTTTCGCCTTATCCATACGTAAAACTGCTGTTTGGCGGACTGATTCTGAGTTCGCTCATCTTCCTCTTCCCTTCGCTCTACGGCGAGGGCTATTCGGCAGTCAACGTGCTGCTGAAGGGACAGAATGTGGAAGACTGGGGGCAGGTGATGAGCCGTTCGCTCTTCTACGGGCATAACCAGCTGCTCATCCTCTACATCGCTCTGGTAACTTTTACCAAGGTTTTTGCCACCTCAGCAACCAACGGCAGTGGCGGATGCGGTGGTACCTTTGCCCCTTCGCTCATCATTGGCGGTTTTGCCGGTTTCCTCTTTGCGCGCCTCTGGAATGTGAACCAGGTGGGCGTCTACGTTCCTGAGCAAAACTTTACACTCATGGGCATGGCGGGCCTCATAACGGGCGTGATGCATGCCCCGCTTACGGGCATCTTCCTCATCGCCGAACTTACGGGCGGCTACCAGCTCTTCATGCCGCTGATGATAGTCTGCATCTCTTCGCTGCTCACCATCAGCATCTTCGAGAGCCACAGCATCTACGCCCTGCGTCTGGCAAGAGAGGGCAAGCTGCTCACCCACCACATCGACAAGGCTGCGCTCACGCTGCTGGGCATGCAGGATGTCATTGAGAAAGATTATCATCCGGTGGGTCCTGATTTGCAGATGAGCCAGCTGGTGAGCGAGATAAGCCGCAGCAACAACAACTTCCTGCCGGTCTTGGATCAGGCGGGCGTGCTGCTGGGCGTGGTAGATATTACGAAGATTCGCCACATCATCTTCCGCACCGAACTGTATCAGCATTTCACCGTGCGCCAGCTGATGATGCAGCCTTCTGCCGTTCTTACCGAGCACGACAGTATGGACGAGGTGATGCAGAAATTTGACAAAACCGATGCTGCCCAGCTGCCAGTGGTAGATGTGAGCGGCGTGCTGAAGGGTTACATCAGCCGTACCAGAATCTATTCCATGTACAGGCAGATTGTAGCGGATATGTCGGCAGAGTAGGAGTTTTAAGTGAAGAACGAAGAATTCAATGGCTTTGCTGGTTTTATTTAAAAATATTAGTGTTTTATGGAGAAGAAGGATTTGAGAATTGTTTTCATGGGAACACCGGAGTTTGCGGTGGAATCCCTCAAGCGCCTGGTAGAGGGCGGTTATAATGTGGTGGCTGTGGTTACGCAGCCTGATAAACCGGTGGGCAGACACCAGGATACGCTGCAGCCTTCGCAGGTGAAGCAGTATGCCGTGGAGCACGGGTTGCCGGTGTTGCAGCCTGTAAAGATGAAGGACCCGGATTTTGTAGAGCAGTTGCGCTCTTATCATGCCGATTTGCAGGTGGTAGTGGCTTTCCGCATGCTGCCTGAGGTGGTTTGGGCGATGCCTCAATATGGTACTTTTAATGTACATGCAGCCCTCCTTCCGCAGTATCGCGGTGCGGCGCCAATCAACTGGGCAGTCATTAACGGCGAGAAGGAGACGGGTGTCACTACCTTCTTCCTCGACCACGACATTGATACCGGCCGCATTATCATGCAGAAGCGTTTCCCTATTCCGGAGACGGCAAATGTTGAGTATGTTTACGACGGGCTGATGCATCTCGGTGCCGAACTGGCGCTCGAAACCATTGATGCGCTCATCGCTGCCGACGGCAACATCGGTTCCATTCCGCAGAGCAAGCTGATAGGTGAGGGTGCCGAACTCAAGCCGGCTCCTAAAATCTTCAAGGATACCTGCCGCATCGACTTCCACCAGCCAGCCAAGAAGGTGTATGATTTCATCCGCGGTCTTTCTCCATACCCTGGTGCATGGACCGAAATCAAGAAGAAGGAGACGGTAGTTTTCTTTGACGATCCTACAGAAGGACACGTGAAGAGCGCAGAGGAGATGCTGGAGAATACTTCTGATGATTATGTGAAGTTTCCAGATGCAACAGATCATCCGTCTCGCAAGCCGAGCACGGCAAAGATTCAGGTGCTCAAGATGTTTGCCACCCATCTTTCGGGCGAAAAACGTGGTGCTGCGCCTGTAGGTTCGCTGCGCATTGAGGGCAAGCAGCTGCAGGTGGCCTGTCTCGACGAATGGCTCAACATTCAGGAACTCCAGCTCAGTGGCAAGAAGCGCATGGAGGCAGCCGCCTTCCTCAACGGCATGAAGGACATTGCCTATTATGAGTGCCAGAGGAAGGATATTAAGGACGATTTTTAGGTATTAGGAATTTAAGTTTTTATAGTAATTATGACTGTAGAAGAAGATATCAAGCGTGCTGTGGAATGCATGCGCAAGGGTGGAGTGATTCTCTACCCAACGGATACCGTATGGGGAATAGGTTGTGATGCAACCAATCCGGAGGCGGTAAAGAAAGTTTATGAAATTAAGAAGCGTGACGACTCTAAGGCGCTTATCTGCCTGACAGATTCTGCCGACCGCATGGCTCGTTATTTCCGCAATGTGCCTCAGGTGGCATGGGATTTCATTGATGCTGCGATGCCTGTGAAACCTACCACGGTTATCCTGGATGATGCGAGTGGAGTGGCTAGTAATCTGGTGGCAGAGGATGGCAGTTTAGCGATGCGCGTTACGTATGAGCCTTTCTCCAAGCAGCTCTGTTACCGTTTTCAGAAGCCTATTGTGAGTACAAGTGCCAATGTGAGTGGCGAGCCAGCTGCCCAGAATTATCGCGACATTTCTGAGGAAATCCTCAATGCCGTAGATTATGTTTGCTGGAGCCGTCGTCAGGAGCATAAACCTCATCAGCCTTCGAGCATCGTAAAGATTGCCAAGGATGGCGAGGTGAAGGTTATCAGATAATAAAAAGCGTGCTACTTTAAGTAGCTTTTGGGGCATTCAGCCCATATTAAAACCACTTTTAAACTTTTATATATAGGAAAAGCCCTGAGAAAAGGCTAAAAGCATCTTTATGTTTTGAGGATGCTTTTGCCTCTTTCAGGGCTTTAATTTTTTTTGCCGCCTTTTCCTTGCGGCCTTGCGTTTCTTCTTTACCGCTTTTCTACATGCAGCTCGTTACTCCGAGAGTAGTTGCTACGGCGGTGAGAATGCTGATGATAACCTGTATCAGCGTTTTCCATGTTTCTCTTTTCATCATGATTTTCCTTTCTTTTTAGTGGTTAAATACTTGTGTTTCGTGTTTAAGAGCAGTGTTGGAAATCTTCGTTTCCGTTTTCAGGAGGATTTCTCAGAAAGAGCGCAGCCCCCCGAAGGGGGCTTTGGCTAGCCCATGTTTCCGTCGCCGTCAGTGCCGCCGCCTTCGGTAGTGCCGCTGCCTTGACCACCGTTTTCACCGGAATTTCCGCCGCCGCCAGTAGGGTTGTTACCATCGCCCTCCTCGTCTACGTTGCCCTTGTCGGCAGAAGTAACCTGCTTGATTACCTTTCCGTTGCGGTCGTAGCAAGTGATGCTGATGGCGGTGTTGGCGAGTTCCTCCTTGATCTCCACACTTGGGGTGAAGATGACGCGGCGTGCGGTGATGAGGGCGGTACTTACGAGGTCAACCTTCTCAACGGCGTTGCCTCGCACACCGAATCGCATGGTTCCGAGACCCGGGATTGCCACACTGTGACCCTCAGTGGCCCATGCCACGATGACGTCGCTCAATGCGTTCCAAGATGCGTTTACCACACCCTTTGGCAGTCCGGAACGGAGAGAAGCTTCCTTGATTACCTTGTCGGCAGTAAGTTTGCCGTAGAGCTCTGGAGTGAGCACGAATGCGTAGCGGGTTTTGTTCTTGTCGAAAGATACGTTACGCTCAATTGCCTTAAGTTTCATTCCCATAATGTTTAATTTTTTTAAGTGGTTATTAATATTGAAAATCTGTAAGTGTGAACCCGAGTTTGCGCGCTTTCTTGAATTTCACGGTGCAAAGGTACGAAAAAATTTTGACATGGACAAGTAAAATCGTAAATATTTTTCAACTTTAACTTTTCTTTACAAAACGAGAGGTCTTCAGGTAGTCGGCACAAGGCGGTTTGACGGTGCTTCTGCTGTATCTCCATACCCACGCCCGCGCGTGCCTGTTATTATTTTATCGTGATAGAATATTTTTTTCATCGTGACATAAAAATGAAACTACGGCTGGAGGGGTGAAGAAGGAGTGATGAAGAGAAGGTTGAGGGGAGAGAGAAAAAGAGGGTGGTCATTAAGGTCATTAGTCATTAAGGTCATTAAGCACTTTGAGATTGGGGGTGTTTTTTTAGGACAATAATAAAAATATAAATATTTATATTTTTATTATTGTCTCTATTTTTACTCCCCGTTGGAGAATCCTTAATGACCTTAATGACCAATGACCTTAATGACCACTTTTGACCATCAAGATGTAATGATATTTGATATTCCCCTTTAGGGGAAGAGTTCTTGCCCATAGATTTCTTCTGAAAAAAGAGAAGAAAAAGTTTGGTGGTAACAATTATTTTTTCTATCTTTGCCCCCATCAAGCAAGCTAAAAGAATAAGCTTGCCTCTGGTAAAAACTAATATAGATAAAAAATTATACTTATGACACAGAAAACTACTACTTATCTCGCCACTGCTGTGCGTTATTTTGCTAACCCCAGCCTTCGTGGCAATGCCCAGGAGACTCCTGAAATGGAGCAGCGTACTATCGGTGTATTGTCGGGCTTGCAAGCCCGGCTGCCCCTTGTTGTGCTTCGCCTTGATGAGCAGAACCATTATGATTCTCAGGCAGTTGTTGTGCTTGAGCATGGGCGGCAGATAGCTTATCTGGCTGCAGATGATGCCCATCAGTGCGTGGCTGAATACGGTGAAAGGCTTTGGGTCGGGATACCGGTAAGGGTGACGGAGGTAAACGTGGAGAAACACGGGGTGTTCTGGGTAGAGAAGCCTAAGATGAAGGGGGCTTCTTCTGCTTTTTCTTCTGCTGCTTCTTTTTCTGCTTCTCTTTCTCTTCCTGCTGCTCTTGATTGGAGCGGGTGGATGGAGCCTGCTGCTTTGGCCCTGCCTGCTGCTTTTAGGCAGAGGATAGAATCGCTGGAGCTCATCATCGATTTCTGCTTGGGAGAAATAGAGGCGGATGAGGAAGGTGGGGGACCTGCGATGGAATCGCAGGGAACGGGGGCGCAAAGGGGGAGTGCTGGCTCTGCTGCTTCTTCTGGCTCTGCTTCTTTCTCTTCTTCTGAAGATACGCTTTGCGAGTATTTGGGGTGCTGGCTGGAGGAGGTTAGCTTTGATGTGAGCAGGGAGGCGCATGAAAGGGTGCTGAGATACAGACAGCTGCTTGAGGCTAGCGGAAGACCAAAACTGATGGAAATGGCTGAAAAGATGGATAGGGCGCTGGTGAAAGGAGGATGCATTGAGGTTACCCGAAAAAGATGCGAAATGTGGCAACAGATGATGGAGGATGAAGGTGTGAAAGAGGACTTTGACCACTTGATGGCTTTTTCTACATCCGTGCCACAGGTGATGCTGGCTGATACTGAAATGAAGGTGAGGCAACTGCCGGGAAGACTGTATGACTTCATTGCTGATGATGCTAAGTTTCTGTCACATCTTCGCTATCTTATGCCGCCGCTTTGTGCTTTGCGTAATATCTTGAGCTATAGGCTGTTGAGGAAGTTGCTGTGCAAGAAACTGGGGGTTAGCGATGCGGCTTGCCGGGTTGCCGGGAATACTGATTTTTCAGGGGCTTTTTCAGGGTCTTTTTCAGGGTGCTCATCAGGGCCTTTTTCAGTATCTCCTTCGGTTTCTTCAGTATCATCTTCGGGTTCTTCAGTATCTCCTTCAGGTTCTTCAGTATCTCCTTCGGGTTCTTCAGTATCATCTTCGGGTTCTTCAGTATCTCCTTCGGGTTCTTCAGTATCATCATCTTCACCTTCAGTATCAGTTTCTGAAAACGGGGAGGAGAAAGGGGCTGGTTCTTCTGTTTATCTTTCGCCTGTTCGGGGAAAGAAGATTGATTTCATCCGTGTGGTTAATGTGCTTTATGAATTGGGGCTTTTTACGGATAAGGATGGGGTTCGCTGCACAAAGAAGGAGGCTTTCCGGGCGTTTGGACGGGCGGTGAATCTGGATTTGTCTAATTACAATAAGGATTTGAGTCGCGCTCTTAACGATACGACGACCCGTGAGCGCCAATTGCAGATCTTTAAGGATATGAGACAGAAAATGGCGGAAATCTATCAAGATAAAAATTAGGCGTTGTAAGCGCATCCCGTATCTGATGGATGTTGTTTGTTTCGGAATTACAGGGGGATGTTGATGGGGGCTTTGTAGACTCCATGAAAGTTTTTTTCTTGTTTTTTTGATTTTTTTATGAGGTGATTATCAGGTAGTTAACTTTGTTTTGAGAAATATAGGCTTCGTAGACTCGTGAGGGTGGTCTACGAAGCCTTTCGTTTTTTTGCCCTACCTTTGCAACCGGAAATCAGAAGAAATGAGGCTGGTTCCTGAAAAGGATTCGGAAGAAATGACGCTGGTTGGAGTAATAACTTTTTAAAATGGATAAATGATGAAAAAGAAAACGAAAATCATGGAGCTGAAGCTGGTTCGCTTCGCTAAAAAGAAAGGGTATACCATCGGGCGCCTTTACTGCCTGGGGGAAAGGGAAGAAGAAGGGACCTGCGATGGAATCGCAGGGAACGGGAGCCAGACGGGGGACTTGGAGGCTGATAAGGGGCTGAAGGGCGACGGAGGGCTGAAGGGCGACGGAGGGCTGCTGGGCGATAAAGGGCTGAAGCCTTTCTGCGATACGCTGGAACCGCCGCGACGCAACCTGCTGAATGGGGGGAAATGGGATAAGAGACTGAAGGTGAAGGGGATGACGGCGATTCCGGAAGGGAGATACCTGATGAGGTTTACCTATTCGCCTAAATTCGGCAAGAGGTTGTTTCAGCTGATGGATGTGCCCCTCTTCGACGGCATCCGCATCCATTCCGGAAACTCGGTGAAGGATACGCAGGGATGCATTCTGGTGGGGAATAACACGAAGGTGGGAAGACTGGAGAACTCGAGAGCTGTGCTCTTTAAGCTGGAAATGATGCTGAATGGGTTTCAGGGACCTGACGACCTGGTGTTTATTACGATTGTGTAACGATTGATTTTTTAACTATTTAACTGAACTTTCGCATGTGGTTCAAGTACGGGCTGAAGGCCCAAAAGCTCCTAGCCCAGGGCATCGCCCTGGGTATAATGGCAATCAGTAAGGCGCCCTGTAAGGGCAAAAGCTTTATGTTTTGTCTGGAGTTTTAAAGCTTTTGCCCTTACAGGGCGACAGGTTTGCGTCCGTAATTACCCAGGGCGCTGCCCTGGGCTAGGGGCTTCTGCCCTTTCAGGGCGTGTGGAACTCACTTGCGAAACTTGAATAT
>ERZ1034984.2034-NODE-2034-length-17148-cov-8.444743_pt1 | contig 17148 bp, 14 predicted proteins | sample MGYA00520589_ERZ1034984 | MGnify/ENA primary metagenome ERZ1034984 (study PRJEB33766, sample SAMN09781790) | gut metagenome | biome: gut microbiome | host: Homo sapiens | place: Madagascar | study: EMG produced TPA metagenomics assembly of the PRJNA485056 data... | reverse complement strand
TGCAGGCCCTGATGCGGCTGCGCAGCTTCCGCATTATGACAAACCGCTATGTTTCTGCCGCCGCCGCGGTGGTGCTGGGGTTTGTGCTGTGGGGTGCAATCGGCCGACTGGGCGTGCCGGATGTGGCTGCCCTTGTACCGCAGCAGCCCGCCGCCCCGCGGGAGCGCTTTGGCACAAAATTTACCACCGCCGTCAACGGCTTTTACAAGAGTCTGGACGATACCTTTAAAAACTTTACCCTGACCGCCGAAAACGGTCTGGAGCAAATCCGAGCACAAAGCATTGGCGGCGGAGCCGCAAAGGGAGAGTGACCTATGAAAAAGAATGGATTTTTGACCTTCATCTTCGCCTGCATCCCCGGCGCGGGCCAGATGTATTACGGCTATATGCAGCGCGGTCTGTCGCTGATTACGATGTTTATCGCTTGCTTTATAGTGGGAGCCATTATTAACCCGTTGGCGGCACTGGCAATCATCGTCTGGATGTACAGCTTTTTTGACACCTATGACCTGGTTCGCCATCTGGCGGCAGGGGACCCGAAAGAGGATGGGCTGCTACTTGTCGGCAATTTCGACGATGTGAAAAAACTCATTCCGCAGCACACCAAGCTGGTTGGCTGGGGCCTGATTGGCTTTGGCGTCTGGGCGCTGTATGATTTGCTGATTGGCAACTGGGTGTACAGGATTTTGACCAATGTGCTGGGCTACGGATATGCATGGGACATTATCAACGGTATACCGAACCTTGTGGTGGGCGGTCTGCTTGTCTTTGCAGGCTTCAAGCTGCTGAATATGCACCCCGCCAAGAAAAACAGCGATGACGAGCTGCCGCCCTACCCGCACGAATAAAACGAGGAACGAAAAATGGATATGGAAACAAACGCAACCCCTGTGCAGACCGCTGCACAGCCGCCCAAGAAAACCCGCCGCGTGGGCACCGTGGCCTTTGCGCTGGTGCTGGTTGTGGCAGGCATCCTGCTGATTACCTACCAGCTTGTGCCGGGCTTTGACCTGATGAGCATTGTAAAGTTCTCCCCGGCACTGCTGGTAGTGCTGGGCATTGAGCTGCTGGCTTACAGCGCCAAGCCCGATGTAAAGGTGAAATATGACTGGCTGGCCATGCTGGGCACGGCGTTCATCCTGTGCGTGGTGGGCACGGCGGCGGTTCTGCCGACCTTCTGGAACCAGTACGGCCCCGACCGTGAGTTGGCCGCAAGCCGGATGGAGGAGGAAAAGATATCGCAATTCTACACCGCTATGGCTGCCGACCCGGCGGTGAAGGCCCGCATTGACAATGCCTACGCCGGCGTATGCTTCAACCACGCGACAAGCGAGAACAGCTACACGCTGGAAAGCGGCGACCGCTGCCAGCTGAACCTGACCTTCTCCGGCGAGTACGCCGATGCCACGGCCTTTGCCGCGGACTGCATGAGCGTGATGCGGACGGCAGAGCAGGCGGGGCTGGGCTTTACGCGGTATGAGTTCAGCACCAGCAACGAAATGGGCAACGCCAACACCTACGGCCTGACCTGTGATGCAGCGTTCCCGAAAGGGCTGACCACCGAGCAGCTGGCCCAGCGCGTCTGGACAAGCTACCACTATGACGGCTCCAGCTTCAGCAGTGAGTCCGAACGCGATGATTACATCCGTGAGCAGATGCGCGGGGAAATCATTGATGAATACCAGAACAGCCATGATTTTGAGAATCCGTCCGAGGAATATGTGGAGGAAGAAATCAACCGCCGCATGACCGAAAATGACAGCATCGCCACCCCCGAAAGCGCACAAATGTAACGATAGAACAAAGAACGCCACCCCGGTATAGCAAAACCGGGGTGGCGTTTGTGCGTATGGAGGAAATGGCTTTTCCCCCCCCTTTGTGGGAAGGCACGCCCCAAAGGTTCCCCTTTTAGGGGAGTTCCGCCCGCAGGAGGTGAAGGGTGGGCCGATTGCCCACAAAAGGGAGTTTATGGGAAACAACCCCCTTCCGGCCCTGCGGGGCCACCTTCCCCGAAGGGGCAATATCCAGCGGCTTGGCAACGTGGGCATCCATACCGACGTCCAGACCGTTCAGCACGGAGGAAGTCGAGCAGGGTGAAATCCTGTAAAAGCCGAAAAATATTGGTCAGTTTTGCACAAATAAGAAGCCGTAATTTAAGGTAATGTGTAAAAACTTTCGTATCGTTTCGTAGTCAAAATGGGTCCTTGTAGATGAGTTGGCAGATGGGTTTTGGAAGAGAGCATGGAAACACGGGTAAATAGTACACTAAGATTCTTGGCACATTTCCTTTATCAATGCCGCGAATTCTTCTTCGCTATGAACAAAGCGGTACGGTGCATACGCACCCTAGGCAGTAATGACGAATCAGATGGTCTTTTTTGCCGACAGAATTGCAAAAACCCAAAAGATTTGTTATGATAAAGTAAAATGTAGGAATGTATGCTGCTGTTCTCAATGATGGCAAAAAGAAAGAAGAAAGGACGGAAACGGCATGATTCACATTGGAATTGTTGACGATCAAAAGGAAGCACGGCATCAATTACAGCAGGAAATCGCACGCTTTTCTGACGAATATGCCATAGCATTTGATGTGCAGGAATATGACAGTGCTTCCGCCTATCTTTCAGACAGGAATCACGCCTGTGATATTTTGTATCTGGACATAGATATGCCCCAAATGTCGGGGATGGAGCTGGCAGAAGAAATACGGAAAACAAATTCCCGTGTTTTGATCATCTTCTGCACAAATCTGCAACAATTTGCCATCAACGGTTACAGCGTCTCTGCGCTGGGCTTTATGATAAAGCCGGTGCAGTGGTATTCCTTGCAGATGTACCTGAACCGTGCGCTGAAAGTAATACGCGAACGGGAGGCACAACAAAACAACCCCGCGGAGAAAAAGCTGCTGATAAAAGACGGTGCTGTGACCCGGCTGATTGATTCCGGTACTATTGAATACATTGAAGTGCAGCAGCATGATTTGCTGTATACCATTTTGGATAAAGAAACCGGGCGGTGTGAGGTGATTAAAAACCGAGGCTCCATGCAGGAGATTGCCGCTGCGCTTTCCCCACTTGGATTTGTCCGATGCAGCGCTGGATTTTTGGTAAATATGCGCTCTATTACAGCGGTGAGCCGTATGAATATTTATATCGGTCAAAAGGTCCTTCCCATTGGACGCACCTACAAAGAGTCTTTTTCTGATGCGTTTTCCAAATATCTTGCAAAGAAAGGGTGGGAAAACCCGTAATGATTTTGAACTTTCTCTTCAGCAAGCAGATTTTGCTGGGAATGTTGTTGGGGGCCTGCCTGTTTGTGCCATGGAATCAACGGCGGACCTATTTTGTCCTGCGCCTTGTGCTTAGCGTGGCAGCACTGATGGCGGTTTCCGGCTTTATCGACAACTCTCCTGCACTTACATGGACAAGGCTGCTGCTGAATACCCTGCTGATTTACCTGCAAATTTTAGTTTGCTTTGATTGCAGTCTGCTGCACGCAGTATTCTATACCACCTGTGCCTATGCCGTACAGCATATCACCAGCAAGTTGGTTTATATGCTTGTGTTCTGGCTGCGGCAGATACATGGCTCGATAAATTTTTATGTCATTCTCCCGCTTTTGCTGCTGTGTAATGTACTGGTTTGCTTGCCCATCTACTTCCTGTTTACAAGGCGTTTCCGGCGTGGGCAGCTTATGTTTGATAACGTCAAAACCGTTTTGTATTCCGGGCTTTTTTTAATCGCAGCGGTATATCTGAGCGTTGTGTTGGAAGACGTTCTGGACACTGCATCGGATTCTTACCTGACGGCATACTTTGCATTGAATACTTTTTGTGTTCTGTTCGCCGTTACGGTTCTGGCGCTGGAGTTTTCAAATTGCAGCATCAAACATCTGGAACATGAAAACAGCGTTCTGGAACAACTGTTGGAATGTGACCGCCAGCAGTATGAGCAGGCGCAAAAGGATATGGAAAAAATCAATATCCGTTACCATGATCTGAAACAGCAATATTCCCGCGCCACGGAAGAGGAGCGCACTAAGCTGGAGACCGAGATGGAAAACCTGAACCTGCGCTATTTTACAGGGAATAAAGCGTTGGATATAACCCTTACACAAAAAGCCGGCCTGTGTGCGCAGAACGGAATCCAGCTGATTTGCTCGGCTGACGGCAGCTGCCTTGCCAAAATGAAGCATTACCATATTTATTCGCTGCTGGGCAATGCGTTAGATAATGCGATTGAGTGTCTGACCACGGTGGCCGATGCAGAAAAAAGAGTTATTACCTTGAACATCAGCCGCTGCCGGGATATGGCGGTGATTCGCGTGGAAAATTATACCCCTGTCGAACCTGTGCAGCACTGCGGTACCTTGGTGACAACCAAGCAGGACGCGGCAGAGCACGGTTATGGAATGAAGAGCATGAAAAGCATCGCCGAATATTACGGTGGAACAGCGGATTACTTTGTGGAGGACAGTATATTCTACCTTGTTGTGACACTTCCGTTATTGGAAACCGCCTCCTGATTTTTCAGTTACACCCCAGAGTCTCCTGCAGCGTGATGCGCTGCGGGAGGCTTTTTTGTTTGGCAATGTGCAGAGTATGCCGCTTTTTTTGACGTTTATGCCAAGCCTGTTGACGGATGCGATTCCTTTATATATGATACAAATGTGATGAAGATGTGAAAGAACATATCTGGCAAACCCGCGGCTATGCTGTGGCAGCTCTCCCGCAAAAAGGCAGTGCACGGCCTCTTGCGCAGCAGCTGTCCCATCCTGACATTGTAGTACTTAGGAGGAGAAAACCTATGGCACAAAAGCAACCTGCCGATCAATCCCGGCGTTGGCTGGGTCTGACCGGTTCAGCGGTTCTGCTGGCAAACCTTGTTTTGACAGGAACCTCGATTGCCTTTCAGCAGGAAGGTGAAGTAAACCACGCACTTGGTATTGAAGGCTCCAATGCTTCTTACGGCGGAACAGAATTCTCGGCAGACGGTTCTTTGACGGATGCAAGCTACGCTGCTTATATTCAGGCTGCCTATGAATTCTGTGAGCAGGAAGAGGAGGAGGGCAGCGTTCTGCTGTATAACCGCAATAACGCACTGCCCCTCTCTGAATCTGAGCGCAACGTGACCGCTTTTGGCCGCGGCAGCATTGACCCGGTATTCCGCAGCACCGCAGGCGGTTCCTCTACAAACAAGGAATACCAGCAGACGCCCGTTGATGCATTGCAGGGCGCGGGCTTCAACGTCAACCAGACGGTACTGGACGCCTATGCAAATGCTCCGGCACCGGAGGCAAGAAGCGTTTCCAGTGTTGGCGAGTATGATCCGGCGCTGTTCACCGGCAGTGTGACAGATTCGTTTGCGTCCTATGGCGATGTTGCCTTTGTCACGCTCTCCCGCTTTGCTACGGAGGGCAACGACCTTGCCATGGTCAATGACAAGGGCAAGCGTATGCTGGAGCTGGATGACAACGAAAAAGCCATTTTCCAGAAAATCAAGGACTCCGGCAAGTTCAAAAAGGTCGTCGTATTGCTGAACTCTGTGTTTGCGATGGAGATGGACTGGCTGGATGAATATAACGTTGATGCAGTCCTGTGGGTGGGCAACCCCGGTTTTTATGGTATGCCCGGTGCCATTCGTGTGGTGACTGGTGAGGTCAATCCTTCCGGCCATACGCAGGCAACCTTTGCGGCAAACTCTCTGTCGGCCCCCAGTGCTGAAAACTTCGGTCTGCACGCCTATGACTATGCGGGCAAAACGCCCCGTGCCGCCGGTGACAGCTTTGTCAGCTATAACGAGGGCATTTACGTCGGCTACCGTTACTATGAAACCCGTTATGAGGATACTGTCCTGGGACAGGGCAATGCAGCTTCTGCCACGGGCGCCAAGGCGTCCTCCGACGGATGGAACTATGCAGAGGAAGTCTGCTTCCCGTTCGGCTATGGCCTTTCTTACACAACCTATGAGTATGCACTGGATAACCTGAGCTACGATGCGGATGCAGATACCTTTACGGCTACGGTTACGGTAAGCAATACCGGCAGCGTGGATGGTAAGGCTACGGTGCAGCTGTATGCGCAGTCTCCGTACACCGATTATGACAAGGAAAACCTTGTTGAAAAGTCCGCCATTCAGCTGATGGGTTACGACAAGGTGGATGTTGCCGCAGGCGCTTCCGAGACGGTTCAGCTGGAGGTTCCCGGCTATTTCCTTGCCTCCTATGACTCTCACGGTGCCAAGGGCTACATTCTGGATCCGGGCGACTACTACTTTGCTGTCGGCAATGGCGCCCACGAGGCTCTGAACAATGTTCTTGCCCTGAAGTGCGGCAGTGCTGTGGACGGCAAGCTGATGGATCAGGACGGCAATATTGTTGCCGGAAACACCGCAGCCGCAGCCAAATGGACCGCTCCCAACACGACTGTGGACACAGAAAAGTACCGTACTTCCCGCTACAACAGCGATGTTGAAGTTACCAATACGTTTGACGATGCAGATGTAAACTACTGGGCCAACGATGATGAGAAAATCACCTATCTGTCCCGCAGCGCATGGGATACCACGTACCCTGTCACGCTGGCAACGCTGACCGTGAATGACAAGCTGTACAATGGTCTGAATATGCAGACCTATGCAAAGGCTGCCGATGCCAAGAGCGTTTCGGACTTTAATCTGGGTGTTACGCTGGATGAGAAGATCAACTTCATTGATATGAAGGGCGTGGCCTTTGATGACCCGAAGTGGGATGACTTCCTGTCCCAGATGACGCTGAGCGAGTTGCTCATCAATATGGGCGATTCCAAGGGCATTAAAGCGGTCAAAGCTGTCAATAAGCCCGGCTGCACCATCGTGGACGGCCCCGAAGGCATGAACGGTCAGTTCAAGTATGGCGACCGCCGCAACTGCACCGGCTGGGCAACGCTCCCCATCGTCGGCGCATCTTGGAACCACGATCTGCAGACCCGTTTTGGTGAAATGTATGGCGAGGATGCATTGTATGCGTCTATTCCCATTGCTTATGCGCCCGGTGCCGACACGCTGCGTTCTCCCTATTCCGGCCGTACCAGCGAGTATTTCTCTGAGGATGGCGTGCTGAGCTACTACGCAGCCAAGAACGTTTCCCATGGTATGCGCAACAAGGGTCTGATTGGCACGGTCAAGCATTTCTTCCTCAATGAGCAGGAAGCAGGTCGTCAGGGCATCTCCACCTTTGCAAACGAGCAGTCCATCCGTGAAATCTATATCCGCGCCTTTGAAGGCTCTCTGGCCGAGGGCGATTCTCTGGGTGTTATGACCGCCTACAACCGTATCGGCGTTATGTACGCAGCGGCAAGTCAGGGTATTCAGCATATCCTGCGTGATGAATGGAACTACGGCGGCTATATTATTGATGACGCTCTGACTGCTTCTGAGTATTCTTCTGCTCCGGAAATGCTGATGGCAGGCAACAACATTTTCTGCCTGGATACCGCACGCCCGACAGAAATTGAAAAACTGATTACTTCCACCGATGACGGCGATCTGCTGCAAAAGGTTTTGGATTCCAACCATTATCTGTACTATATCATGCTGAAATCCAGCATGAGCGGTGCTTCTGCTGAGGATCTGGTCGTTTCGGATGCTGCACCGTGGTGGCAGACCGCGCTGAGAGTGATTGATGCGATTGCGATTGCCCTTGTTGTAGCTTCCGCCGTCATGTATGTACTTCACACCTACACGGACGTTTTCTCCGAGGAAAAGCGGAAAAATCGTTCCTCTGCGAAGAACTGAGAGGTGGAAAAGAATGAATAAGCTATTGAAAAATAAGGCTTCCGGCAGTTATCTTTGCCTTGCTGCCGCAGTAGTGGCCCTGATTACCGCTATTGTATTTCTGGCAACACAGGAAACCGCTGCTCCTTTGGGACATACCGGGACCCTTCCGGGTGTTGTGCTGCTTGTGGGTGCGGCTGCTTCTTTGATTTTCTTCTTTGTTTCGGTTCCTTTCAGCGCGCTGATTCAGGCTGTTATTTATAATGCGGCCCTTTATCTTGTCGTAGTTCAGCTGTATTTTGTGTTTGCCGATGTAATCAACCATGTCACCTTTGCCGGTGGCAATGCAGGTTTGTGCGTCTTTTATATGGCAGGCGCACTGGTTGCAGCGCTGCTCAGCGTGATTGCCTGCTTCTGCAAGCAAACGCAGGCTGGCAACGCCAAGGCTGATGCAAAGCAGTTCACCGCAGCCGGTGCTGTGGCTGTTGCAGCTGTGGCCTGTGTAGGTGTTGTTTCCCTGCAGGAAAACAACCAGCCCGCAGCAGATGCCGATGGTGTCACCGTAGCAGAGCAGACTTCCACCGAAGGCTTCAATATGAACTATGCAGACAACGCATTTGTCAACACCTCTCTGGAGGATATGGTGGCCATTCCGCAGGAAACCTGGCTGGAAAAAGAGGAAAACGGCGAAGTTGCCTACTTCTTTGAAGGTCAGTACACCGAGGGCTTCAGCACCATTGTTGACCCGGCCTGTCTGGATATGTACTGCTACACCGATGGTTCTATGCACGGCACGTTCAGCGGTCCCACGACCTCTGTTGGCGGCGGCGTGGTGTCGCAGGTATACGGCTACTGGTATAATTACGATGAATCCGGTGAGCAAAACTTTGTTGTTCATATCTCCGGCAATCTGGATGCTGACGGAACGGTCCGCCCGGTCAACACCGAAGGCGGCGCAGATGCGGATGTATACATTTTCTCCACCGATCATGGCGTCTACAACTGGGAAGCAAGCCTGAGCTATGGCGTTATGGGTGGTATGTTCACCCGTAACATCAACATCTACGGTCAGACGTATGCACCGGTACAGAGCCTGACGATTGATTCTTCCAACCTGCGTACCTTCTATACAGGAGATGCTTTTGACGCCGGGGAGCTGGCTGTAACGGCAGTGCGCGCCAACGGTGCAGAGGAAACCATCTGGAATGGTCGCCTCACCTATACCGGGTATGATTCTGACACCACCGGCACCAAAACCGTAACGGGGCATTTCCTGGGCGCTACCGCTACCTTTGAGGTCAACGTGGAAGAGCTTGTGACCGAAAATTATACCGGTTCTTATGAGCTGGTTCAGGGTGAACAGCCCACTGCTACCGAAGCAACCTTGCTGGTGGATTACTCGCACAAGGTATGCAGCATCACCGCGGCAGATGGTTCGGCTTCCATTTCCGGCACCTTGGTCGAGGTGAAGGACGATGCTCTGGTATTGACCCTGAACGGCAGTGAGCAGCTTGAGGTTCCTATGATCGAAACCGAAAGCGGCAAGCAGGTCACAATTCCTGCCCACGATGAGGTGGTTTCGGGCTGGGGATACAGCAATACCTACTCTATCGGGGAATGCACCCTCACGATTGTTTCTGCTGAGTAACGCAGCCTCCAAAGCGGAAGAAACTTCCGGAAAAGGCTAGGATGCTTTTGTACAAAAGCATTCCACTGCGGGTGAATCTCTGCAGCACTGATTTATTCTGACATTCTCATATTTACTTTTTTCTCCGAAAAGGCCTACTGCATTTATGCAGTAGGTCTTTTCTCAGTTTGTCGAAAAACCACATTCCTTGTCTATTGAACGTGTAGGGGCGACCATTGGTCGCCCGCCAACTTGGCGCTGCATCGCGTTTTCCGAGGCGGCTTCCTTACAAGGCAAACGGGCACGGGCGAGCAATGCTCGCCCCTACAAGAGTTTATCGACAGTCTTTTCTATAAATACGCCCGGTATGGGCAACAGCCATGTGGCGAGAGACCACTAAGAGCTCAGTAGTAGGAAGCGTCAGCCGAAGGCAAGGGCAACGGTTGGGTTCTGACCGAGCAGAAGGCTACTAAAAAAGCAGCAAGAGCGTCTGCCTTCGTAGTAGACACTCTTGCTGCTTTACTTTTTATTCCTTTGTGGTATGCAATACAACACACTCATACGGACGCAGGGTCTCTGAAGGGTTATCTGCGTAGTTTCCTATCAGTTTTTCTGCAGTCGCCCAAGCGTCAGGCAGTTCAGCGTGGATTTCTTGCTCTGTCAGGTTGCAAAGTACAAGCAGTTCTTCCTTGTCCGCCGAGCCATAGCGCCGATAAGCCAGCAGGTCGGTGTTATCTGGGTAAAGAAATTCAATTTTTCCCTCACTTATGACCCGGTGTTCCTTCCGCAAGCGTACCATCGCTTTGTAGAAGCTATAAATCGAATCCGCATCACTCGTCTGCGCCGCAGCGTTGATGCTCTTATAGTTATCCGCCACACCAATCCACGGCGTACCTGACGTAAAGCCTGCGTTGGGGCTGCTGTCCCACTGCATGGGAGTACGGCCGTCATCCCGGCTGCGCTGTGCCAGAATATTCAGCGTCTCAGCCTCGGATTTACCTTGCTCACGCAGAATCTTATAGTAGTTAAGACTCTCCACGTCACGGTACTGGTCAATTTCGGTAAAATGAGGATTCGTCATGCCCAGTTCCTCGCCCTGATAAATATAGGGTGTGCCGCGCATACAATGAATCGCCGTGGCCAGCATTTCGGCGCTTTCTCTCCAATAGGTCGTGTCGCTGCCGAACCGGCTGACAGCACGCGGCTGGTCGTGATTGCACCAAAACAAAGCGTTCCAGCCGCCGTGTTCCTGCATTCCCTCCTGCCAGGTCTGGAACAAACGCTTCAGCGCCCCATGGTCGGGGGGCATCAGCTCCCATTTTTGCCCGTTTTTATAGTCCACTTTCAGGTGATGGAAGTTGAAGCACATCGTCAGTTCATGGTTTTTCTCTGATGTGTACCCGATGCAGTTTTCAAGCGTAGTGGAGGACATCTCCCCGACAGTCATCATACCGTCAATACCGCCTGCGGCCACCAGTTCTTTCAGATACTTGCCGACATTGCAGCCATCCGTATAGAAGCGACGGCCATCGCCCTCCAAGTCGTCTTGGTACAGTTTCGGTTTGGAGATAAGATTGACTACATCAAAGCGGAAGCCCTTGATTCCCTTCGCTTTCCAAAAGCGCAGGATGTCGGCCATTTCGGCACGCACAGCAGGATTCTCCCAGTTCAAATCAGCCTGCATGACATCAAACAAATGCAGATACCATTTACCCAACTGCGGCACATACTCCCACGCGGAGCCTCCGAATTTGGACACCCAGTTTGTGGGGCAGCGGTCGGGAGAGCCGTCCTTGAAAATATAGTAGTCCTGGTATTTTTTATCGCCTGCCAATGCTTTTTGAAACCACTCATGCTCGGTGGAGGTGTGGTTGAACACCATATCCAGCATCAGGCCGATACCGCGTTTGTCGGCTTCCCGAATCAATTCGTCCAAATCATCCATCGTGCCGTAGCGGGGATCCACCGCACGGTAGTTGGCCACATCGTAGCCGTTGTCCCGCTGGGGTGAAGGGAAAAACGGTGTCAGCCATAGGTAATCTACACCCAAATCCGCCAAATAGCCCAGCTTTTGGGTGACGCCTTTCAAATCGCCAAAGCCATCCCCGTTGGAATCATGAAAGGATTTCGGGTAAATTTGGTAGACAACCTTGTCCTTGAAATTGTACATTGCAAACCCCACTTACATTCAGAACCGAATCAGGCAACGCCTTTTTTCTTGCCGATGGCAACCGTCAGCACAAAGGGGACGACAATAGCAATCAACATGCACAGCGCAAAGCTGAGCATATAGGTCGGCTGGATAGACAGAATGCCGGGGATACCGCCGACGCCGATTGCGTTGGCCGTGGTGGAGGTTGCCACACAGACCACTGCGGCTGTTGCGGAACCAATCATGCCGCAGACAAACGGGAAGTGATACTTGAGGTTGACACCGAACATGGCCGGCTCAGTAACACCCAGATAGCAGGAGATGCAGGAAGGAACATTGACTTCCTGTGCAGCAGCGTTTTTGCGCTGCAAGTAGATCATGCCCAGCACGGCAGAACCCTGTGCGATGTTGGAGAGTGCGATCATGGGCCACAGCATCGTGCCGCCGAAGTCGGCGATCAGCTGCATATCAATGGCGTTGGACATGTGGTGCAGGCCGGTGATGACCAGCGGTGCATACACAAAGCCGAAGATAGCACCGAACACCACGCGGAAGGAACCGGAAATGCCCGCGTAGACCACATCGGAGATGACAGAACCAATCTTCCAGCCGATGGGACCGAGCACGGTGTGTGCAATGATAACAGACAGCACCAGACTGCAGAACGGCACCACGATCATGGAGATGACCGCCGGGCAGATCTTGCGGAAGAACCGTTCCAGATACACCAGCGTGAACGCCGCGAGGATGGCCGGGATGACCTGCGCCTGATAGCCGATCATGTTCACGGTGAAGAAGCCGAAGTCCCATTTGGGGATATCTGCCGCCGCAGTAGAAGCCACACCGTAGGCATTGAGCAACTGCCCGGAAACCAGCGTCAGGCCCAGCACGATGCCAAGGCTCTGGGTGGTGCCCATCTTTTTGGTAACGGACCAGCAGATGCAGACCGGCAGCATATGGAAGATAGCTTCGCCGATCAGCCAAAGGAAGCTGTCAACACCGGACCAGAACTGACTGATATCACAAAGCGTCTGTGTGCCGTTGCCAAACAAATAAATACTGTCAATACAGTTGCGGAAGCCCAGAATCAGACCGCCGGTGATGATGGCGGGAATCAGCGGGGCAAAGATTTCAGCCAGCACGCTCATAATTCTTTGCAGTGTGTTCTGATTCTGCTTGGCCGCGCTCTTGACGGCGTCTTTGGAAACACCATCAATGCCGGATACCGCGATAAAATCATTGTAAAAATCGTTGACCGTGTTGCCGATAATCACCTGAAATTGCCCGGCCTGTGTGAATGTACCTTTGGCAGATTTCAGAGACTCGATTTTGGCAACATCTGCCTTGGCAGGGTCATTCAGAACAAAGCGCATACGCGATACGCAGTGAGATACCGCCGCAATGTTCTCTTTTCCGCCGACATACTCAAGCAGCAGCCGTGCATCCTGTTCGTACTTACCCATTTTATTTTTTCCTCCTTCAGAATTCCGCTAAAGCGGATATTCAAACTTGTATGAACAAGTTTGGCTTACAGCCTCAGTATAGTGAACTTGTTCATACAAGTCAAGAGCTTTTCCGGAAATTATATGTGTAGGCATGAAATTCGGTGCAGCGCACAAATTCTCCTCTTGAATTTTGGCTGAAAATACGATATACTAAATCAAATGTTTGAACAAGTTGAAAGGGGACTGCCGCCATGCCAAAAGCAAAATACGAAGGAATTTATCACAGCTTAAAAAAGCGTATTGAAGCGCAGGACTATCCCTATCAGTCCCTGCTGCCCAGTGAGAACACATTGCTCGAGGAATACGCCTGCTCCCGCAACACGGTTCGCCGTGCGCTGGCTGAACTGACCAACGATGGCTATGTGCAGGCCATGCAGGGGCGCGGAGTACGGGTGATTTATCAACCGGTGGGAAAAACCACATTTACCATCGGAGGTATTGAAACTTTTCAGGAAACCGCGCGGCGAAACCGATTACACGCAGTGACAAAGGTTTTGGAATTTAAAACCGTCATTGCCGATGAGCGCCTTGCCTCGCTGAGTGGTTTTTCCGTGGGCGATGAATTGTGGTACATTCGCCGGGTGCGGTATCTGGATGGAAAAGCACTCATTTTGGACATCAACTATTTTTTGACAGAGTTTGTTCCCGGTCTGACCCCCGAGATTGCGGCCAACTCCATCTACGATTATATAGAAAACACACTGGGTATGCAGATTATCACCAGTAAGCGCCGTATGACAGTGGAACACGCCACCGCGCAGGATGAAAAAGTACTTGCCATGGACAGCTATGACTGCGTTGCCGTTGTCACAGACCAGACATTCAATGCCTCCGGGATGCTGTTTGAATTTACGCAGTCCCGTCACCAGCCGGATTATTTCTGCTTCCAGGACATTGCCACCCGAAAAAAATGAGCATCGCCCTTTCAGGCTGGATGCTCGTCATGCACTACACCCGTAGTGTGTGGTGGGAAACCGCATTACTCGCTGTTTCAGACACGGTTTGGTGATAAACCTTGCCGTGCCGCCCAGTGCATTGCCGGGCAGACATCAGAGCGGAAGCATCGTAAGGGGATAATATACCTGTAGCTTCTTTATCCTTTTATACGATACAGGAGTACATTCCCTCTTATACCTCTTCCCGGCTCTTTCATTGAAGCCCAAGGTCATATCCTTCTCTTCGCTCAGAAATCATTCCCGATATCTCTCTCGAAGCCCAGAAACCTTGTTCCCTGAAAACTCAGCCTACCCGTATCGCCTTCCACGAGCATACCGTAGTCCTGCCCACGTACAGCGAACTCGATGCGGTCACCACTCTCAACCTCGAAGGTGACATAGTAGGAAGTGCTCGTCGTGCTATGGAACCCATGAGCTCCGGAAGCATCGCCTGCCGCCGGATGGCTGTGATGGGTCGTATTCTGCCGCTTAGTCACGACCTTGGCTGGCACGGTTAATCTCGGGGATTGATTGTTTTTATGCCATGTGTTGAACCCTATAACGGCAGTGTAAATGAATGTGCCGACAATGAAAAGGAAGACGGCGGTAAACATGAGGGGAAATAACTGGTCGAACAAGCCAAACAACATGGTACTTCTCCTTATACTCTGTTTAGGATTTGCTTTATCTCATCGAGGTTATCGGCAAAGTAGATGCCTTCCTGCCGTTCTTTCGAGGAAAGACCTTTGTCAATCATCTTTGTCAGCAGTGCCTTCAAATCATCGTAGTAGCCGTTCAGGTTGTAAAGGATGCACGGCGCGTCTAAGTGTTTCAGGGATACTTTGGACATGACCTCTGCGATTTCCTCTAATGTGCCCGTACCACCGGGGAAAGCAATAAAGGCATCGCCGAGCTCAATCATCTTAGCCTTCCGCTCTGCCATGTCTTTGGTCACGATAAGCCTGGTCAAGCCATCGTGCTGTAACTCGTTCTCGATAAAGAACTGCGGCTCAATGCCTGTCACTTTGCCGCCAGCCTGCAGGACACTGTCTGCGATTGCACCCATGAGCCCGGATTTTGAGCCGCCATAGACAAGCGCATTCCCGCTGCTGCCAATCCATGCGCCGAGTTCCTCCACGGATTTCCGCAGGCGCGGGTCATTGCCTTCGTTCGCGCCTAAGTACACGGTGATGTTCATGTTGCTTTCCTCCTGCTGTATTATACTTGTGTATTCGGGGCGTTTGTGCTGCTGCTTTTAGCGAGAATATATCCGTGCCCCACTACACTTTTCAATTCATTTTTGCTCAACCCAAACTTTTTGCGCATTACCTGCTCAAGTGACAGTCATGCAATGCAGTCAGCGCTCTTGAATTTCTTTCCCGCTCATATGCTCGATTTCGATTTCAAAGACTTGTACTGCTTTTCCGGCATGGGCAATTTCTTCATCGACAAGCTGTTCGCTGGGATAGTATTTCATGGCAAACTGCTTTAAACGCCGCGTTGCCTCCGAACCGGCATCCATCAGATGGCACCTACCGAACACTACAACGCTCTGCATGAACGGTGCCCAGCTTTCCGTTCTGACGGTTTCATTCCCATATACGGTGAAGCACACCTTATCGCAGGCACGCAAGGCATCGACTTTATGCCCTATCTTTGCACCGTGGAAATAAATTCTCTGTGCCTTGTCATCGTATAGATAGTTTACCGGTATGGCATACGGGTATCCGTCATCGCCGTTCATAGCAAGCACACCACGCCGACTGGACGCCAGCAGCTGCTTTGCCATATCGATTGAGATTTCATTTTTCTTTCTGCGCATTTCTCTGAACATTCCGTTTTCCTTCCCTTTCCTCGGGTTTATGCCTGTGTCAGGCTTTGTTGTGACGCATCTGGAATATAGCACTATTATACGACAATTTGCGATAAAAAGAAATGCTGCATCCTCCAAATCCGGAAGATACAGCATTGTTTTTATATGTAATGGCCTCTTAGCCTAATTTGTTGTCTGGCCTTGACCGAGCGATTGCTCTGGCATGGTCTAAGGCGCAGTGGTGTGCGGGATGCTTCCCGCGTTCGTTTTGATTACGAGTCTTATTATAGCGACAACTTGTGTGCAGAATTTAAAAGCCTTTTGAACGATTTTGAAATTCTATTTGAATAATTTATGACAGGGGTGATGCCATGAAAGATATTAAAGAAAAGCCAGCCGAGCGTATACCGAAAAACAATGCTGCGGTGAAAATCTACAAAGTGGCGTTGAAAAAGGCATGGACAGAAGCCAAGGAGAAAAGCCGAACAAAGCCACAAGAAAACACCTCCATGCAGGAGAATGGTGACTATACTGCCGCCAATGATACTGGTGGGGAGGTGGCGGATATATCTTATTGGACCATCAAGCAAAACACAGATTTCACCGTGCAGCAGGGGCACAAGTTTGCCCGCAAACAGGTAGAAAAATACCGGGAGCGCGGTGTCGACCCGAAACAGGCTGAACGCGGCACGCCGCCCGATGCGGCGCAATGCCCGCACCGTGGGGCAGATTCGCCCCGACAGAGGGCGAAAGAAAAAGCTGTTACCGCCAAGACCGCGCCGCGCGATATTCGCGGCGTGACCCAGGGTCAGCGCCAACTGCGCACCGCCGCAAATGAAACTATGCGGAGCGTATCACCTTACAACCACGAAAGAAAACAATATCCGTGACATTGATGTGGCACCCGAATTTATGGAGTACATGAAAACCTATCGGGAAGAATGGTTGCGGCAAAAGCAACGCATGGGCAGCGCGTGGCAGAACTGCATGGACGGCAAATGGGAGAACCACCGGGAATCCCTTGAAAAGCTGCGCGGCCGGAATTTTATTGTCATCAATGATTTTGGCTGGCCCATCAGCCCCGACCACTATGGCAAAATTGTTGACCGCGTGGCTGAGAAAGCCGGTATCCGCAAGATTCATCCGCATATGTTTCGTCACACCTTTGTCAGTATCCTGCTTTCCAACCCGGACATCGGCGTGGCAACGGTTGCGGCAGAGACCGGGCACGCGCAGCCAAGCACAACCCTTGCCATCTACACACAGGTTTACCAGAAGCGGCAGGATTCCATCCGCAGCCAGATGAGCAAAACTCTCTACGGACCCATCTACCGCTCTGATGACCCCGAAAAATAAAAATGGACG
>ERZ1034984.2032-NODE-2032-length-17158-cov-8.649418_pt1 | contig 17158 bp, 10 predicted proteins | sample MGYA00520589_ERZ1034984 | MGnify/ENA primary metagenome ERZ1034984 (study PRJEB33766, sample SAMN09781790) | gut metagenome | biome: gut microbiome | host: Homo sapiens | place: Madagascar | study: EMG produced TPA metagenomics assembly of the PRJNA485056 data... | reverse complement strand
ATCGAAGACACTACAAAATAAAAGAAGAAACTTTTTACTTTTTTTATCGAAGAAAAGTCACAATAGGGGTTTCCCCCTAACTTTTAGGGAAACTATCTTGGTTTATCTGCCGATAAGCCATACCTTTGCACCCATAAACATAAAATGAGTAAGATTATGAAAAAAATCGTATTTATCATGATGGCGATGCTGATGGCAGTCATCCCATCTACTGCACAGAATTACAAGCACAGTAAATATTATAACCAGAAGACGGGACATCTCGACTATGGGTTCAACAATAAGGGCGTCGATACCTATTACGGCATCCGCATCGGACCGGGATTCTCATACGTCACTTCTGACGACAGCCGTCTCGATGGTGGCGACTGGCAGACAGGTCTCAACGTAGGTGTCGTAGCCGGCTTTCCGCTTACCTATTCTGACCCACTCTATCTGGAGACCGGTCTCTATTATATAGAAAAAGGTGGAAAGAAATCCTTAGGCGGAGGCAAGAAGATGACCTACGACCTCAACTATCTGGAGATTCCGGTAGTAGTAAAATACAAGTATGAGATAGATGATGACTTAACCATTGAGCCATTTGCCGGTGGATATTTTGCTGCAGGCGTAGGTGGCAAGATCAAGAACTTTGCTGAGCGCGAGGCTCAGAGTTCATTCCGAAGCGACAACTTCCGTCGCCTGGATGGCGGTCTCCGCATCGGTTGCGGCATCGGCTACGACATGTTCTATGCCGACCTCACCTACGACATCGGTCTTGCCAACATCTGCCACGATACATTTGACAAGGCACGCAACAGAGCCGTCATGCTCAATTTTGGCGTAAATTTCTAACAGAAGAAAACAACCATACGTTTTGTAGTTAAAACTTGATATACATTTCCCTGCCTATTATAAAATATAGGTGGGGAATTGTTCTTTTATGGGATTTATTTTGTAACTTTGCACCCAAATTTGAAATAAATCAGTATGAGAATAGGAATTATCGTTGCGATGGACAAGGAGTTCACGCAGCTCAAGACATTATTGACAGAATCGCAGACAGAGCGAAAGAATCATAAGGACTTCGTCATCGGAAAAATCGGCGAGAATGAGGTGGTGATGCAGCAGTGCGGCATCGGAAAGGTGAACAGCGCTATCGGAGCTGTGGAAATGATTGATAATTATCACCCGGACCTCGTGATTTCTTCGGGAGTGGCTGGCGGTGCTGACATCAACCTCAATGTTACTGAAGTAGTAGTGGCAACCAACTGTGTTTATCACGATGCCTACTGTGGCGATGAGTGCGAGTTTGGACAGATTCTCGGTATGCCTGCCACCTTCAAGACTCCAAAGGAGTATGTGGAGAAAGCACTTGCCATCAATGAACTGACCGACAACCAGCATCCGAAGATTCATGCCGGACAGATAGTAAGCGGCGAATGGTTCGTGGACAGCAAGGAAAAGATGCGCTCCATCCTGGAACATTTCCCTCATGCCATGGCTGTGGATATGGAGAGCTGCTCCATTGCCCAAACCTGCCACATCTACAAGACTCCTTTCATCTCCTTCCGCATCATCAGCGATGTTCCTCTGAAGGATACCAAGGCACAGCAGTACTTCGACTTCTGGGCTAAGATGGCAGAAGGCTCATTCAATGTCACCAAGGCATTCCTGGAGAGCCTGTAACATTGAACTTTGAGCTTTGAACTTTGAACTTTGAGCTTTATGATATGCCATACGGATTATAATAAAGTTCAAAGCCCAAAGTAAAAGTAATCATAAAGTTCAAAGTTCAATATTCAAAGTTCAAAGTAAAAAGTAATCATAAAGCTCAAAGTTCAAAGTAAAAAGTAATCATAAAGTTCAAAGTTCAATATTCAAAGTTCAAAGTAATATGAATAAGATTCCAAGTTTCACAATCAATCATAACAAGTTGCTCCGCGGCATCTACGTAAGCCGCAAGGACGAGGTAGGCGGAGAAGTAATCACCACTTTCGATATCCGCATGAAGGTGCCTAACCAGGAGCCATGCCTCCACAACGGTGCCATCCATACCATCGAGCACCTTGCTGCCACTTACCTGCGTAACGACGAGGAGTGGAAGGACCGCATCATCTATTGGGGACCAATGGGATGCCTTACCGGCAACTACCTCCTCATCAAGGGCGATCTGGAGAGCAAGGACATCGTAGAACTGATGAAGCGTACTTTCCAGTTCATTGCCGATTTCGAAGGCGAAATTCCAGGACAGGCAGCCAAGGATTGCGGCAACTATCTGCTCCACGACCTGCCTATGGCTAAGTATGAATCCAGAAAGTATCTCGAAGAGGTGCTCAACTGCATCACTGAAGCTAACTTGATTTATCCTACACAGGATTAATCATATATGACCGCCCGCAACCACAAATTGCGGGCGTTTATATTTAATTAACCTGAAAAGTTTTGCAACTTTTCCGAAAACTCATATCTTTGCATAAGATAAGCTACACTCGGCAATTTGAAAGCAAGCTTTCATTGCGCTCGTTTGCATTATCTTTGCATAAGATTTATATATTAACGACAATCACCAATAACGACAATAACTAACAATTATCAACTTCTTTTTATGGCAAGAATAAAGTGTATCGATTTTAATACAACAACCATGAACATCAAAAAAGTTTTGTTTGGAGTGACCTTCATCATGTCTACCATGACTGGCCACTCTCAGAGTGTATTCCAAGTTAAGCAGCAGTCGTTGCCAAATCCGGACAACGAGCCTACAGCTGTGTTCCCTGTTCCTAGCGATCGCCAGATGAAATGGCAGGAGACAGAATTCTATGCCTTCTTCCATTACGGAATGAACACCTATACCAACAGAGAATGGGGCTTGGGAAGTGAAGACGTAACCCTTTTTGCACCTACCAAGAAGCCTAACCCTACTCAGTGGCTCAAGGCTGTAAAGGCTGCTGGAATGAAGGGCGGTATTGCCGTGGTAAAGCACCACGATGGCTTCTGCCTCTGGCCTACATCTACAACCGATCATTCTATCGTGAATTCAGGCAACGAGAACGGCAAGACTACCAACATTCCTCGCGACTTTGCCAAGGCTGCCCGAAGCTTGGGAATGAAGTATGGATTCTATGTTTCTCCATGGGACAGAAACAGCAAATACTACGGCACAGAGAAATATGTCAACGACGTTTTCCTCCGCCAGTGCGCAGAATTGGCTCAGTATGGTAAAGACCAGTTCGAAATGTGGTTCGACGGTGCCAACGGTGGCGACGGATACTACGGCGGACGCAATACCACCGTCAATGTAGACCGTTCTACCTATTATGACATTCCTAACCTCAGAGACTCTATCCACAAGGTTTGTCCAGACATCATCCTCTGGGGTGTGGGCGCTGAGTCAAGATGGATTGGTAACGAGGCAGGATGGGCTGGCGAAACAAACTGGCTCACCGACGAAAGAGGTTATGCTCCAGAAAGCAACGGTATGTATGGTACCGAAGACGGATGGCAGTGGGACCCGGGAGAGAGCGACGCCAAACTTACTGACAAGGGATGGTTCTGGCACGAGGGCGAGAAGCCTCTCTCTGTAGAGCGACTCTTCCAAATGTATCTGGAGACTGTAGGTAGAAATGCTACCTTGATTCTCAACTGCCCTCCAGACAAGAGTGGTCAGTTGCCAGAGATCGACGTTCGCGTCCTCAAGGATATGGGCAACATGATTCGTACCCGCCTGGGCAAGGACCTGGCACAGAAGGCAAAGGTTACCGTAAGCAACACCCGAAAGGCTGGTGCCAACCGCAACTATGCTGCCAAGAACCTGACCGATAACAACAAGAATACCTATTGGGCTACTGATGATGGCGTGAAGCAGGCTACCATCACCTTCAACTGGGACAAGCCACAGACCGTTCGCTATGTGGATATGATGGAGTACATCCGCAAGGGTCAGCGAGTAAGAAAGTTCCATATCGAAATCTCTGAGGACGGAAAGACATGGAAACCAATCGCTGAGAAGTGCACCACCACAACCATCGGATACAAGCGCATCATCCCGTTGAACGGCAGCACATCAGACAGTTACGGCAAGGGCTATCAGGTGAAAGGCCTGAAGGTTGTCATCGACGACAGCAAGGCTTGCCCATTGTTACATTCCATAAAAGTATTTTAAACTTTGACTCTACACTAAGAATATGAAGAAATTACTCATAGCATTGTGTTTGTTACCATTGGCTGCAATGGGACAAGAAATTAAGTTCGACACCCAGGATTACAAATCCGTGGGAGTTTACGACAGATGGGAGCATTCCCCATTCCGCACAGGAGAACTGGCGGGCAACTGCGAAGTCGTGGATAATCCTGACCCCACCAACAATCCCAACAAGAAGGTGCTTGCCTTCCAGCGTTCACGCCTGGCATCCAACATCTTCGGTGCAAGAATAGATCTGAAGAAACCTATCGCACTGGGGCCTTCAGGAAAAGTAGTCCATGTACTTATCAACCGTCCGATGGAAGGCAGAGTGATGCTGGTAGGACTCGGAAAGCGTAGAGACAGAGCCGGACAGTCCAACGAAGTGGAGCAGTTCTGGATCAAGTCAACCACTCCTGTTCCTGCAGGACAGTGGGCTGATGCCGTTTTCCCAATCAAGAGTGCAGAAGGTGTAGACATCTATAGCCTGGTAGTGGTTCCTCATGCTGAGTCACCTCACAAGATGAAGCAGGATGAAGTAGTATATATTGACGACATCAATATCCACCTGACCAACGCTCCCCGCATCACCTTGCTGAAGACCGAAGGTGCTGCAAAGAAGAAGGCTCACAGCGAGTTTGTTTCTGTAACCGAGGCCAACCGCAACGGTATGGTGACCGCAGCAGATGGAACCACCCTCAACAACCACAAGGTGGCATACGGCAAGCCATTCAAGGTGAAGATGGTTCCTGCTCCAGGATTCACCTACGGTGACTTCACCATTACCCATGGTGACCAGATAGAATCGCTCAAGAAGACAGATATTGCCAAGGATGGCACCTATACCATTCCAGCCAAATGGATGGATGGCAACGTAACCATCGAGTGCATATTTATCTCTACAAGCAAATAAACAAGGAATACAACCCAGTTTCGTTTTCACTCTTCACTCTTCACATTTTGCATATAACCTTCTGTGTTACTGCAAGTTGAAAGGGTGAAGAGTTGTTTTATCTCTTCACAACTCTTCACCACTCTTCACACCAAGTGATTTTGAGCAGCTCAGAAAGGGCTTTCAGAGTCTCCTGGAATCGGAATAAGACTCAAGTAAACTTTAACAAAGCCCCACGTAAACTTTATCTAAGGCTTAAACCAAATTCAAAGAAGGCTTAAACCAAATTGGAAAAAGGCTTATTCCAGAAGCAAATGAGACTTAAAGCGAGCCTTAATAGATGGCTGAAGCAAGCCTCAATAGATGGCAAAGACAAGCCTCAATAGAAGCCATTTTCCCACTAAAGTGAAGAGTGGTGAAGAGTGGTGAAGAGTGCCCATCAACTCTTCACCCACTCAACCCACAGTAGCACAGCAGGTTACCTATAAAATGTGAAGAGTGAAGAGTAAAATCGAAACTGGCTCTTAAACACCCGATATACTGCTTTTCAGTATACCACGCCATACTCTCTATTTTTCATCCCGAGATATAAAAAAATATCTCGGCACGGCACTTTATTGCCCTAGAAGGGGGCAATAAAGTGCCATGCCGAGGCACATTCAGAAACATCGTATTATATTCTGCCAAAGTACGGGCAGAATATAATATTACCCAGTACGAATATAATAATACTCAGTCCGATTTCTATCATTCACAGTATTACCGCATCATGATAACTTAGCGTCCTACCATTTCAGTTTTCCGTATTTCTCCTTATACCACAGTTGCCAGCCATTCACCAAGTTCTGCCAAACCACATAAGCACCCGGTGCTACGGCAGCAAGCGGATTGAGGAAAGTAAGGGTGAGCCAGATACCCACAATGGTATTCTTCTGTCCCAGAGCCTGACCGGCACTGATGCTCGCATCATAATGTCTGCCCACCGCCTTACCGATGGCAAACTGGATGAGACAGACAAAGAGCGGAACGATGAGCAGCAAGGCAAGAATCCATCCCGAAACCTCGGCATGGAGGATATTGCGAACCGTCTCACCCATCAGGATAGTAAGATTGAAGCACCACATATAGAAGCCCAAATCCTTCACGCTCTTCACCTTATCCACCCACTTAGGCAGAAACCTTCGGCTCAGCAAAGCCAGAAGCAAAGGAACCACCAGTACCGTGGTTACGTTTCTGAACACCATCGCACTCATGAAAAGAAAGGAAACATCTGCCCCCTTCTCCACCATCGGGAAAAGACTAGGAATGATAACCATCGTAAAGACATTGGCTATCACCGTATAAGTTGTCAACGAGCCGATGCTTCCACCCAACTTCTCCGTCACCACAGCCACGGCAGCCGCCGTAGGACAGATAAAACAGATGAAAGCACCTTCAAGCACCAGCTTGATTTCATAATTATCTCCGAATTCGAAGATAAGCACCACCATCATCAGTGCCAGACTGGTTCGGATGAGCTGCAGGATGAAATGCCAAGCCTTCGGTTTCATCTCCTTGATTTCAATCTTGCAGAAGGTAACATAGAGCAAGGCAAAGAGCACCCACGGCATCATATCCACCAGCTTCGGTCCCACCGCATCGCCCAAAGGTTCCAAGAAAGGAACATTGGCGAAAATCAGATAGCCCACGGCTCCCAATACCAGGGAACAGGGTAAAGAAAACTTTCTAAAGAATGATATTATATCCATAACACACAACTTCTAAATTGGCTGCAAAGTTACGTTAAAAAGAACACATCGCAAAATAAATGGATATTTATTTTGCGATGTGCAATCTTATTTGAATATAATCCCATTAATAATCAGGATTCTGTATTAAATTGGCATTTTTCTGCATTTCCTCAAGAGATATTGGAAGCAGATAGTTTTTATTATCCCATGAACGAGCCTGTACCTCTTTTATACTATATATAGGAGTATCACTTCCCTTTGGATAACGGATGTCAATACCTTGGGCATTCTTAATAACATCAGGAGCAATCATCCATCGACGAATATCAAAGAAACGATTTTGTTCGTAAGCCAACTCTATATTTCGTTCATTACGATAACGCTCACGCAAATCATTTCCACTTACAGACTCATCCAAACCTGGCATATTAGCACGATGACGAATGAGGTTGATATACTTACGAGCCTCTGCATACTCACCCAACTCAATACAACACTCAGCATAATTGAGCAATATTTCAGCATAGCGAATCTGACGATAAGGATACTTTTGATATTCATACTGCTGATCCATATTAGGATCAACACCTTTATGCATATAATATCCTGTATAAGTACCATTCCAATCATCAATAGGACTGTTACGTGTATCAAGACCAGGAGTATAAAAACCATTTTCCTGTTCATAATATCCCGTCTGAATTTTTCCTATCGGATCAGAACTACACACATCATCAGGACGTTTCTTCCATATTGCTCCATCATAGAGCACAGTAGCATAAAAACGAGGGTCACGGTTTAAATAAGGATGCTTAGCCTGCTCAGGATTACTCCAACTGAATTTAGTACCATCTGCCATCTCATAAGAATCTACCATCTGCTGAGTTGGCACATTTCCTCCCCAACCATGATAGCCATTCGGGCTATTAAATTTTCCAAAACTAGGACATTGAAAATCGCTAGTACTATGATTGACATTATCATAATATGTAAGCATGATATCCTCAGAATTACCATGATTGATAAACAACCGTTCATAATTACTAATAGCCTCCTGCGTTGTAGAAAAGCCACCTTCACCCACAAGTTTATAAAACCCTAAGTCAATAACAGCCTTTGCAGCCTCCTTGGCTTTCTGCCAACGCTCCTTTCGATTATCGTCGGTATAGCTGACCAACTCTGGATTTGCATAACCGGAAGTCCAAGAAGCATGAGAATTAAACAAATCACTCGCTGCATAAAGAAGTACTCTTGACTTCAATGCTAAAGCAGCTCCCTTACTAGCCCTAGCCTTGTCTGTAGATACAGGCAAAACCTGAGCAGCAGAATCCAGATCTGAGACGATGTAATTAACCGTTTCCTCCAAGGTGTTTCTTTTAACAAGCATATCATCCTCAGTTTCATAAGCTTTTGGCAAAATAGGAACACCACCATAGAAGCTTAATAACCAGGAATAATAATAGGCTCTTAAATAATGTACTTCACCCTTTAATTTGTCTATATCAGAACCTCTCAGCCCATTATCAGCTACACGCTGGAAGAAAAGATTGCAATTGCGAATATTCTTATAAAGACTATTCCAACTGACATTATGGAATGCTATAATCCAAAAATTTGGCGCCAAGATGCCTAGATAGCTAGAACTAATCGCATTGTTGACAACAGGCTGACTTTCCCATGACCAAACTTCCATTGCCTGGTCATCAATAGCAGAGAACATAACAGAATGCAAACCATAATACTGGCCCTCATAAATATTATTCACGAAAGCATTAGCCAAGGAATTATCTTTCCATACAGTTGCATCAGAATAGCGATCTTTTGGCGTTACATTTAAAAAATCATCACTACATGCTGAAAATAGCGAAACGACTATCGCCAAGAAAAATAATATTTTTTTCATATTTTATATGTCATTAGAATAATTAGAATGTAATGGACGCACCGAAATTGATAATCTTACTCAATGGATAGTTATAACCTCTACCGCTAGTATTCTCAGGATCATAATCCTTCATGCAAGGTGCAATAGTAAGCAAATTGTAACCATTTATATAAAAACGCAAACGCTCTATCTTGACTTTGCTTGTCAATGCATTAGGCAATGTGTAGCCCACTTCTACGTTTTTCAGTCGGATATAATCGCTACTATGAATCCAGAAAGTATTGCTTTGATTTACCCAATATTCATTAGAACGATTGTAAGTGCGTGGATAAGAGGTACTGTGATTTTCTTCTGTCCAACGATTATCATAGAAACTCTTCAAGAAGTTACCAAAATCACCAGACTCTGTTGATTGGAAGAAAACACCACCCATAGCACCCTGTAGCAACGCTGTAACATCAAATCCTTTATACTTAGCACCTAAATTGATACCATAAGTGAAAGTTGGCACACTCGTACGATTATATCGGATACGATCATTACCATCAAGCTTATTATCACCATTAATATCAGCAAACTTAATATCACCAGGACGAGCACCTGGCCAATGAGCAGCATCGTTGTCAATCTCCTCTTGTGTTTGATAGATTCCAACAGCCTTATAAACCAAACTTGCCCCAATCGGCATACCGGTTGATTTTTGGTAATCAGGAGCTCCAGGAGCCTCATCCCAAAACAGAATTTTATTCTTGGCATATACACCATTCAATCCTGCATTAAACATAACATCGCCAAAACGATGATGATAATTCAAATCAAAATCAACACCCTGGTTACGCACTTTTCCCAAATTTTCATCAGGTAATGTCATTCCTGAAGTTCCAGGAACCGAAGCATTACGATGCCACAAGATATCCTTACGGGTATTACGGAAATAATCGATGGTAAAAGCAAGTTCTCCTTTTAAGAACTGCAAGTCTAAACCAACATTCTCCTGAGTAGCAGTTTCCCATGTAACATTCTTATTTGGTACTACATTTTCCTTCAAAGCCTGATTATATGTTGCACCAGAATTCGTTATATACATTAGATTGTTATAAGAATAAGATGCAAGATATTGATAGGCATTTATAAGATCATTACCCGTTTGTCCCCAAGATGCACGAATCTTAGCAAAATGGATGAAAGGCAGAACCTTCTTGAAATAATCTTCTTCTGAAATCACATAACCAAGAGAGGCACCCGGAAAGAAACCGAAATGGTTAGACTGATCAAAGATATAAGATCCCTGATAACGCCATACGACTTCTGCTAAATACTTCTGCTTATACGCATAGTTAAATCTTCCAAAGTAATTAAGTCTAGCCTCGGTATAACTAGAACCAGTATTATTAATTTCACTTTGTCCACCTGCAAAAAGTTCATCTATTGCAGTAGAAATAAAGTAACGACGATATGCCTCATAGGAATCACCACGCCCTTTGATTCGCTCTACACCCAAAGTCGCATTCAGAATATGATTATCTCCAAAAGAACGATTGTAATTCAAGATAGCACTCAACTGAATATTATAATTATTCTCAGAAGACTGATTGAGACGAGCATCATCGTATCCCTTCTTTCCCTTCTGGAGCAAAGGCTGTCCGTTTTCTGTATAAGAGTTTCCATCCCAAGAATAAAGATACCAAGGAGTCTGCCAAATCTTTCTGAAACGGAATGTTTTGTCAAAAAAGGCACCCAACTTCAATGACAGTCCTTTAATATAAGGAATCTGAATGTTCAAACCGAAATCTCCGTTTAAAACATAACGTTTATCACGATCATAACCCGTCTGATCAGTACAAATAACCACAGGGTTATCACCAAACTCAATATCAGGTCCAGGGGTTCCATCTGGCCAATAAGCTGGCATATTCGGTTTTGAACGCATCAACATTCGAAAGATATTCTCTGACGAACGTGTAGGAAACTTTCGGTCTTCAAGACGCCCAGATAGATTCATTGTCAAATCTAATCCTTTAGCCAGATTAACGTCAAAGTTAGAACGCAGATCGTATTGTTTGTATTTGGTTGCACTATGACGATAGAAACCATCTTGAGTTTTAGCCGACATACTAAGGAAATATTTCGTTCTCTCAGTACCACCAGATACGGACACATTAATATTACTCTGAGGCGACCAATCCTTTAATGTCTCAGCAAACCAATCAGTGTTAGGATATGCCCAAGGATCAGAACCATCTGCAAACATCTTGACTTCTTCTGCAGTATATCGTGGCTTATTGCCTGCATAAGAATCAATCTCATTCAAAAGAGTAGCATATTCTGCTGCATTACACATCTCAGGTACGGTCGTAGGACGAGACAAGCCATAATTGTACGCAAAATCCACTGTAGGCTTTCCCTGTTTACCACGTTTGGTAGTAATAATAATAACACCATTAGCTGCTTGTGCACCATAAATAGCTGCAGAAGCATCCTTCATTACAGAAAGCGACTCTATCGTACTAGGATCTATACGCTCCAAAGAACGACCTGGTACTCCATCAACTATAACTAAAGGCTCAGCATTACCAAAAGTATTCACACCACGGATACGAATAGTAGATCCATCATATCCAGGCTCAGCAGTGTTAGATATAGCAAATACACCAGGTAATCTACCAGCTAATCCATTACTAACATTGGTTACAGGAGTTTTCACCAAATCTTCACCTTTTACACTAGTTACTGCCCCCGAAAGAGTTGCTTTCTTTTGCACTCCATATCCAACAACAACTACATCATTAAGAATTTCACTGTTTTCCTCAAGGAGTACCATCAGTTTATTCTTACCCTTTACTGGAACTTGCAGATTCTTATAACCCACATAAGAAACCAACAATTTAGCATCAGGACCTACCGCAATAGTAAAACATCCATCCAAGTCGGTAACTACACCATGACCAGTACCAGTTTCCTTAACAGTTACTCCTATTAAAGGTTCGTTAGACTTAGCATCCACGATTCGCCCCTGTACATTTCTGGACTGTGCCATTAGAGCAGTGGATATTGCACAGCCGAGAAATAAAGATAAAAATCTGTAACTCTTCATAAATTTTATTGTATTAATTGTTATAGTTATATATTTTTCCTATCGAGATTGTATGATTTCTGTTGAAGATTTTAAGCCTTTTGATTTTATCGTAAGCTTAACATTCCCAGCCTTATTCGTACTTCGTACAATAACCAGGCCACGCCCCTTCCAACTTTTGTGGATATGATCTACATAAGTATCAGGATCTTTAATATCAGCATTGCCAAAAGCAGCCAACTTACCCTGCCCAGTTACAACAGCTTCCAACTCTACAGAAGCATTAGGGCATACCCGGCCTTCTTTATCAACAATTTCAATCTGAACGAAAGACAAGTCAGCACCGTCAGCTTTCATCTCACGGTTTTCAACAATAGTACGAATTTCAGCAGGTTCAGAAGCAGTAGATAATATTCTGGAATCTTTTACCACTCCATTTTCCCATCCTTCAACCTTCAAGGTTCCCGGCTCGAACGGTATAGCAAAAACAGCCTTCATTTCGGTATAACGACTCACACATTTTTCGCCAACCAACTTATCATTTAAGTATAACCTTACTAGCGGATATTTGGAATACACCTCAACTTCAATATCTTTTCCTTCATGACCAGGCCAATTCCAGCTCTCCCAAGAAGGATAAGCCGTCCAAAGCCCAGTTCTGATTTTTCCATAATAACCATCAGGTTCTCTTACAGCCATATACAGTTTCTCTGTATCATTATACAAAAGATTTCGATAATGAGAAATCGGCTTTCGCCAACCTGTCAAATCGATGTCTCCACAATAGGCCGCATGCCATGGATAAAGGGGACGGTTATAATGCTCACCCGGCACATCTCCATCATACCACCATCTGCCTATACCCGATTCGCCCAAGTAATCTATTCCCGTCCAGATGAAATCACCGATGATATAATCATAATCATGCACCAACGACCAATTTCGGTAAGTATCCTTTGCATAAGATTCCGTCTGCCACATAACCCTACCTGGTACACGCAGATGATCTTCCGCATGCTTGTGAATCATATAGTTATAACCTGTAATATCCAATTCTGCAGCTAGAGGATCGTAAATTTCCCAATCACTATCCCAAGCTGCCAATGCAGAAGTGACAGGACGGTTATCGTATTCACGAATCTTACGGGCCAACTTATGAGCAGTAGTTACTACTTCTATTTTCTTTCGTTCAATGACCTCATTACCTATACTCCATGCAATAATGGATGGATGATTAAGGTCACGAAGTACCATTCCCTCTATATCCTGCTCCCAATATCGATCAAAAAGTGAGGCATAGTCATGTGGGGTTTTAGCCTGACGCCAACCATCGAAAGCCTCATCAATTACCAGCATACCCAAACGGTCACATGCCTCAAGAAAAGCCTCTGACGGTAAGTTATGTGAGGTGCGCACTGCATTGAAGCCAGCATTTTTCATCATCTGTACCTTTCTAATTTCCGCTCTATCAAAAGCGGCACTACCCAGAATACCATTATCATGATGCACACATCCACCATTCAATTCTATCTTCTTTCCATTCAAGAAAAAACCTTTAACAGAGTAATTAATGGTTCTAATGCCAAATGATTGGGTATATGTATCTATTATCTTACTATGATCCAAAATAGATACATGCGCATCATAAAGATTTGGAGCGTTGATGTCCCATAATTTAGGTTGAGAAACCATCAATTGCTGTATTACCTCTTTTTTACTCTTAGCAGGTATCATCACTGTAGAAACAGCTTCTTTAGCATCAGCAACCTTAATTGCTACTTGCACATCCTTATCCACAGAAGTTTCATTATTCAATATAGTTTTTATCTGAACAATTGCCTGAGAAGCTGAAACTTGTGGGGTATGAACGGTCACTCCCCAATGATCAATATGTATTTGGGGAGTATGAATAAGCCATACATGACGATAAATACCAGAACCGGAATACCAGCGACAGTTCTTTTGCTGAGAATTATCAACTCTTACAGCAACGACATTCTTCTTACCTGGTATAATGGCAGAGGTAGCATCACAAAAGAAAGAAGTATATCCATAAGGATGCCCACCTATCAATTGACCATTCACATAAATAGAAGAGTTCATATACACCCCTTCAAAATAAAGATACACCTTCTCTCCCTTAAGAGATGCAGGAACCATTAACTCTTTACGATACCAGGCTATACCTGTCATACGATATCCTCCATCATTTCCAGCCTGTGCTTTTTCGTCTATCGAATGTTCAATACTCCAATCATGAGGTAAATTCACAATACGCCACTTGGAATCATTATAATCTGATTTAGAAGCAGCCTGCTCATCACCCAATGAAAATTTCCAAGATGAGTCTATAAGTGTCTTTCTCGGCAATCCAACCGCATACGTCACAGTTGGAAGAAACCACCCGAATCCCATCATCAGCATTATGCTAAGCACTCGTTTTTTTATTTTTTCTGTCATATTAATTATGTTTGAATGTTAAGAAATCTCGAGTGCAAAGTAAGGAAAATAAAAAAAGAAATAGGGACTCCTTTTGTATCATCGAGGACTAAAACCAGCTCAGTGACACAAAAGGAACCCCTATTGAAGCAATAGAATACCCTATTTAGCTCTTTTTTTGATATTCAGATGGAGTTTGTCCCATTTCCTCCTTAAAACATTTCGTAAAGTATTTAGGATTAGTAAAGCCTAAAGAGTACGCTATTTCAGAAACGGACAGTCTATGTTGTTCCAACATAGTACATGCTTTTTTCATTTTTACGTTTCGAATAAAATCCAAAGGCGACATTCCTGATACCGCTTTAATCTTCCGATATAAAGTGGAACGAGAAAGCAATAAGTCATGTGCCAGCTGTTCCTGTCCATATTCAGAATCAGCAATATGCTTTTCTATCAAATTCATCACATTCTTTATAAAAGCCTTATCAGCCTCAGACATTTCCGACATCTGCTCCTCTAACTGTTTTTCGTCTATCAGGCGTTCAACTCTCACCTGATTATGATAATGGCGTAAAGCTGAAAGACTAGCTCTGCGACGGACAAAAGAGACCATAAAATATATGCCCACCAGCATCAATAGGATATAAATAATAAAAGCTGTTGTTGTTTCATAAAAGGCAGGTCTGCGCACAAGAAGCATTATTTCATTTGCATCAGTCCAAGAACCATCAGTTTTCTGCCATCTCACCATAAAATGATGCTTACCTGAAGGAAGACTGCTATAAAAAACAGAACCATTTTTCATATCAAGATTCATCCAATCAGGATCTACTCCATCCAACTTATATTGCACATTTTCTATCCTTTCAGGAGCATATAGTAAAGATGCCACACATACTTTAATATTTCTACTATCAGCAGGCAAATATACAATACCCTGACGGCTATCTTCATCAGGATTGCCGAACATCACACTGCTATCATTTAACAGAACATCGGATACTTGGAAACTAAAGTTTTCGGGAAGTTTTTGCTTATGTGGTTCATGTTTGACATGTACCAATCCATTATGTCCACCAGCAAAGACACCGCCATTTAAGTCAGCACAAAGAGCAGAACTGCGAAAAGCTTTCACTGCTATATTTTCACTATTAGCATTATAGCTCATTTCTCTGAGAGTATAGATATCAATACTCAGGAGTTTTTTACTAGTCAATATCCAAATCTTGTTTCCTGAAGACTGTATGCTCAAAAGAACACCATCAGACAAATGATTATAATTCTGACTATAAAACTTCGTTTTAGAAACATTACTTCTAACCAATCTGCTTAAAGAAGTAGTTAACCATAATGCACCTTGTTTATCAACACACAGATGTTCGGGCAACTCCCCGTTGGACAAAAGATTCATTTGTCTAACAGTTTTCGAAACAATGTCACGGCCATTAAAAGAGAACAAATAGATATGATTCCCTTTAGCCCCCCAAATATTCCCTCTATCATCCACAGTAAATGCATCAGGATGAAGTATATCTTTGCCTGCTGTATAGACAGCAGCCGAATGAGGCTTATGCACATATAAATTAGTAGAAGTAAGAATCCACAAATTACCATAATTATCCTCATTTATATCTATAATCTCACCAGGATTTGCCAAAGCAGAGTACATTTGAATATCCTCTACCAATTGAATCGTACCAGCATTTTCAATAGCCTTTACAATCCGATTCTGATTACGCATTTTCAACCACATTCCTCCTGTACGAGAACGTTTTATCAAAGAAATCTCTCCTAAGCCAAGATAACTCTCGGATGTCAAAGTTCCATTCTTCAGATTATAGAGCAATAACCCATACCGATCTTGTCCCAACCATAACATATCAGAACCATCATATCCGATGTTAACAATATTAGCATCATAATGAAGTTTTTCCTTCAGATTAGATAATGGATAACTGACAGTACCAGAATGATCAAAATAGATTGTATATCCCATATCAAATGAACCCAGCCAAAGATTTCCTTCACGATCCTTCAATATCATGGTGAACATCTTATGAGGATCTATGATTCTGGATATATCAACAGGTACTAATTTACCATCCTGGTATTTCATGGCGTGCAACTCGTCATAAGAAAGCATCCACAAATACCCAAACTGATCATCCTGAGCCATACTAAAGAAAACTCTGTCTTCTGTATCAGTACCTGAGATTTTCACTACTTGTCGCTGATAACATGAAGAGCCGGCAGCCTTAGGATTAAATAGCCATAAACCTCCACCCCAAGTACCAATCCAATAATGCCCCTGCTTATCTTGCAACATTGTAAAAGGGGTTGCACCTTGGGGCATTGGAGGATATTCAGTAAAGGAATTACGTTCCTTATCATAGGCATACAGACCACAATAAGCCATCGCCCAAACACGATTATCACGGTCTACATATAGTTGATGAAAACCTACCTCCTGGGCTGCTTTTTGCAAATTATATCCAGTAACCTGTTTTCCGTCAGGAGAACAACGAAAAATATGGTTACCTGCTGCTACCCAAACTTCTTCTGTAGAAGGATTAGTAACAATATCGGTAATAGCTAATTTATTTATTCTTTCATCTTCTATCTTTGTAGTCTTCCAAGTATATTTATCATATAAAGTGATTCCTACACCAGTAGCTATCCACACATAACGATCATTGTCGGTTATATATGCTACATGATTATCAGACAATAATTCCGGATGCTTATAATTAGACCTGAACGTATGTAAACGATAACCATCATACCTAGCCAAACCTGATGTCATACCAAACCACAAGTACCCAGTTCGATCTTGATAGATATCAAAAACCTCATTGGAAAACAACTGATAGAAAAAAGGAATAGGGCGTGCCACTATATGCTGAGCTTTTACATAACTATAAGTAAAAAGGCTAATACACATAAAACAACACTTTATTATATATATAACATCTAGGTT
>ERZ1034984.2030-NODE-2030-length-17196-cov-31.186862_pt1 | contig 17196 bp, 13 predicted proteins | sample MGYA00520589_ERZ1034984 | MGnify/ENA primary metagenome ERZ1034984 (study PRJEB33766, sample SAMN09781790) | gut metagenome | biome: gut microbiome | host: Homo sapiens | place: Madagascar | study: EMG produced TPA metagenomics assembly of the PRJNA485056 data... | reverse complement strand
GCCCGAGAGGGCGGGCAGACCCGCCTGCCTTTAAAACGGCAGGCCTCCCCGGTGACTCGCCTCCGGCGGCCGGGGGCGCCTGGTTCCTCTAGACTGGGCAAACAGGAACGAGCAGAAAAGGGAGAAAACCGTGCCGGAGAAGAAAACGAATCCGTGGCTGTGGATTCCGACCGCATTTTTTGCGGAGGGCGGACCGTATGCGATTGTGGCGACGGTGTCGGTGATCCTGTTCAAATCGCTGGGCATGGACAACCGTGACGTGGGATTGTGGACGAGCCTGATCGCGATGCCGTGGGCGTTCAAGCCGCTGTGGACGCCGGTGCTGGACCTGTTCGGAACCAAGCGGCTGTGGGCGATCGGGATGCAGTTGCTGATGGCGGTGATCTTCACGGCTTCGGCGGGCCTGATCCTGTCGGACAAACTGACCTGGCTGCTGATCGGAGCATTTTTCCTGCTGGCGTTTGCTTCCGCGACGCACGACGCGGCGGTGGACGGCTTCTACCTGATCGCACTGGATTCGCACGAACAGTCGTTTTTCGCCGGAATCCGGGGAACGTTCTACCGGATCGCCTCGGTGCTGGTGCAGGGGGGATTGGTGATGCTGGCGGGAGTGATCGAACACCGCTCCGGTTCGGTGAAAACGGGCTGGTGCGTGGCGCTGGCGTTGGCGGCGGCGGTGATGGCGCTGATCGCGCTGTGGCACTTTGCGGCGATGCCGAAAGCGGCCGGTGACCGGCCGGCCCGCAGCGGCAACGGACTGGCGGAATTTTTTGCGGCGTTCCTGAGTTTCCTGAAGATGCCCGGAGTGGTGGGGCTGGTTGTGTTTCTGTTCTTTTTCCGGCTGGCGGAGTCGCAGCTGGGAAAGATGGCGGTCGCGTTTATGAAAGATGCGCGCGAGGACGGAGGACTGGGGCTTTCGACCGAAGCCTTCGGAATGCTGTACGGCACGTTCGGGGTGCTGGCCCTGATCGCGGGCGGCATCGTCGGCGGAGTTCTGGTGGCGCGTTACGGGTTCGGCAGGACGGTCTGGCCGCTGGTGGCGGCGCTGAACGTGCCGGATCTGGTCTATGTCTATCTCGCGACGTTCCGGCCGGAATCGCTGTGGATTGTCGGCGGCTGCGTGACGGTCGAACAGTTCGGCTACGGCCTGGGCTACAGCGCGTTCATGCTGGTCACGATCGCGTTTGCGGAGCACTCGGGGCCGTTCAAGACCAGCCACTATGCGATCATGACCGGAATCACCATCCTCGGGTTGAACCTGACCGGAATGCTCTCCGGCTACGCCCAGAAGTGGCTCGGTTACGTGCCGTTCTTCTGGTATGTGATGATCTGCACGATTCCGAGCTTTCTGGTGATGATTCCGGTGGCCCGCCGCATTCCGGCCGACTTCGGCTGCAAGCGGCAGGTGGAATAGGGGTCATTGTTTGATCCGGGCCGCTTCGTAATCGAGCATCTCCCGGACCCGCTGCTCCGCGGCTTCCGGCGTTGAGGCGGTGAAGCTCCAACGCACGTTCACTGATTTCGCGTCGGCGTTCCAGATGCTGGCGCTCTCTTCACGGTTGTACTCCGCAGCGTCGGGCACTTTGCTCCCCGCCGGCACCGAAACCACATTGGACCGGTAGTGCAAACTGCCGGTCATGAACAGGACTTTGGGCGTGACGCTGCCGGTCACGGGATCGTATCCGGTCTGGACATTCTGCACGGACAGAACTCCGGAGGCGTTGACGTTTTTGGCCGCCGCCGCTTTGACCGCCTCGTTGGCGGTGGTGCAGCCGCCCGCCAGCAGCAGGATGGTGCCGAATATGGCCGGTGTCGTGAATTTCATGGTTGATTCCTCCTGATGATTGGTTTTCCTGTATCAATAGGCGGAATGTCAACATTTTTTGCTTGCAGGAAGAGCCGACGGCATGTATGTTGAACGGAGGGCCGATGCGACTTCAAAACAAACGGGAGAAAGAAGATGAAAAAAGTCGGAATCCTTTGTACTGTTGTTTGCGGACTTCTGCTGTCGGCGGCGTTCGGGGCCGATCCGGTCAAGCTGCCGCCGAAGGAGAAGTTTTATCTGGTGCTGCTGGCCGGGCAGTCCAATATGGCCGGGCGCGGCAAAATCCAGCCGGAAGACAGGGCACCCTACCCGCGGGTATTGATGCTGAATAAAGAGGGGGAATGGGTTCCGGCCTCCGCTCCGATCCACTTCGACAAGAGCTTTGCCGGGATCGGTCCCGGCGATGCGTTCGCCAAACTGCTTGCCGGGAGCGATCCGTCGATCACGGTGGGATTGATTCCGGCGGCGTGCGGCGGTTCGAGCATCCGTCACTGGAGGCCGGGTGTTTACTGGGAGCAGACCCAGAGCCATCCCTATGACGATGCGGTCGCCCGCACCCGCAAGGCGCTGGAATCCGGCACCCTCAAGGCGATCCTGTGGCATCAGGGAGAAGCCGACTGCAATAAAAACGCCGATCAGTATGCCCGGTGGCTGACGGAACTGATCCGGGATTTCCGGCAGAAGTTCAACGCTCCGGATGTGCCGGTGATCGTCGGCCAGCTGTCGCAGTTTCCCGGCGCGAAATGGAGTGAAGCCAGGCGCAAGGTCGACGCCGCCCAGCGCAAGGCGGTCGAGGAGAATCAGCCCGCCGCTTTCGTGACTTCGGAAGGGTTGACCTCCAACCCGGATAAAGTCCACTTCGACCGCGCCAGCCAACTCGAATTCGGCAGACGCTATTTTGAAGCATGGCGGAAATTGATCGCCAGATAATCTTGCCGGGGATTTCGTTCCTTTGGAACGAAATCCCCATCAAGGTTATGGGCGGGCCAGTTCGATTAATACGGCAATGTCGGCAAATTGTCTATTCATGCCCGCAAGCAGTTACCGTAGATATCTGTTATTCCGATATCGGATATCTTGGAATGAAAGAGCGCATCTCGCTAATGCAGGATGGAAATACTCTTGCTGGAAAGTCCTTTGCCATTGCATTATCCGAGTCGCTTGCTGAAATCAGACTGCAATGGAGGGCAAGTAGCAATCCGGAGACTCAGATATGACCACTGATTGCTACCTGAAATGTAAAACTGTTATTCAGCACAATGATGTCGAAGGCGGAGTTCGTTCTCGTCGAAATGTATTGCGAGAGAAGGTATTATGTCGATAAATCTTACTATCATGCGCCCGGAACCAATTACGCAACAGGAATTTGAAGCACTGATTCAGAATGATCCTGAATTAGATTTTTCATCATTGGAGAACAGAATTCAGGGAGTATATCGGGCCTATCAGCTCGTGTTGAATCAGGGGAGAATTGATGTCGTTAGTGCGGCGGAATTCGAAGATCTGCCGATTGAAAAACTGATAGAAACAGCCGACAGCTTGAATGCCAGATTGTGGGAAGATTTTGACGGGACATTTTTCCGTAAAGATGGAGAAAACTTTCAAGACCATGATTATTATGAAAAGTGCTGTGGTCAGAAATTATTGAGAACTGAAGCACCTATCCCGCAAGCATTTCGGATCAAATATCCATTGGGCGGATGTGTGATTTTGATTCTGTTGATTGTTTCATTGGGCGCTTCAATATATTATTGCATCCTAAGTGGCGTATACGTTTCTGTAGCAGTTTGGGCATTAGTATTTAGTCTTTTGATCACATATTGCGCGACAAAGCAAGGGCGCATTTATAAAAAGCGCGCAAAACAATCGGAATTGATGCAAATTAAAATCAAGAATCAGCTTCAGGCTTTTTCTGCCAGACTTTCTGAAGTCGCTGGTAAAGAAAAGGTTCTACTGATTACCGCAAACGACGCGCGCAAGTATAATTTTCCGGAATTGCAGGCAATCGATGAAGCGTTAAGGAGTACATCTGTAATTGAGAAGAGTTTTTCTTGTGGCGAGTCGATTGTCACATCCAAAAGCATTGCTCAAATTGATTCGGAAATACAAAATAATCGGGAATGCCGGATCATTATATTTTATAACGCGTTTTCGTGGGAAAATATGGCCGCCGAATTTGAAAGTCTTGCAGTTAGCCGAAACTTTCCGGAAGTTCTGCCCCGGATTGTGGTTGTGCAAACCGTATATGGAGTGGGGCAGGCACCTGTTTTTGTGGATTTGGTCAAGCTCGCCGAAAAAAAGAAAATAGCATTGGCTTTGTGTATGTTCATCAATCAAACGAATGGCAAAAACGGAGAGTGGCTGATTCAAGACATGAAGGCATATTCGATCGGTATTTCTTATCAACTGCCCGATGGAGTAAGTTTAGTCGCCGCTGATGACTTGGCTATATTCAACCGCGAATGCGCAGCTCATGGTTTTGAAGAGGCAATCCATTGGGCAGATACCTATTCCAAAGGGAGCGGATTCAAACCATTCCAAGTGTATATTCGCAAGGATTTATTTGAATTATGGCCGAAACGCCTGAATACGGCCGGAATCAAAACAACTGTCCGTATTGAGGATTTTTACGAATGTTGTGGAAGAAGCATTCATGGAGGTTATCGTTTTGATGGACTGATTTTGACGGTCGAATTCCAAGGGAATTTATTCTGTCTTCTGTGTTTTCTCAAGGTGCCTTTCCCAGACTCCACCATGATCGAAACATGTTTCTATTGTGAAAATGAAAAACTGCTTGAAGCTTTGAAACACGCTGGATTGGAAAATGAAGCTGCTTTGAAAGCAAGAGAGGCTAAAATATGAGAATTGCTTTTGACCTTGATGATACATTGATTTCAGCACGATTTCCTCAAGAGAAATGTTCGTGGTGGAGAACGCTTTTTCTGCGGGAAAGACTCCGCCGGGGAACAAAACAGCTGTTCCGACAGTTGAAAACTCGAGATCACCAGATTTGGATTTATACGACTTCCTGCCGTTCCGAAACATATATTTCTCGTTTATTTCATGCCTATGGACTGAAGTTGGACGGCATCGTCAATCTGGATCGGCATAATCTCAAGACGCCGCCATGCAGTAAATTTCCTCCCGCTTTCGGAATAGATCTCCTGATCGATGACAGGCCGGGTGTGGAACAGGAGGGATGGAAATACGGGTTTGCGGTGATTATCGCTTCACCCAACAATCCCGATTGGGCAGAAGAACTCCTTGAAACAATAGACCATTTGACTTCGCTGGATTTCCGCATCGGAGAAAAGAATGATTCCGTTCAAACGGTTCTCCCCGTCCCGATTGAAAATTATTTGACAGATCATGAGAATTCACCACTGTATCCGTGGGTGCTTGATAAAGTATCGGGGACGGTGCGGAGTCAGCTTCCGTATTCTAAAGCCAATGCTGATTTTTTAATCTTCGCTCGTCGGATCGATACGGATGATTGTGCGGCAATCAATCGCATGGGGAAAGTCATTGTTTATCATTATCAAATTGGCAATCGTTCCTCTATGGAGATCTTAAGGGAATTTTCAACCCTGAAAGAGTTTCTGTCATATGCGGAGGCAGAAAGTAATGATTATTGATCAGCAACGAAACCAGTTGTATTCAGGCGGCATATTTTACAGAGTTCTTCCGGAAAAGTTCTTTCATATGTTTGGGCTGCCTTTGAACCCTTTTCATCTGCGATTGAGCATGGACTTGCGATCTCCTTTGGGGCGCGATCCGGCTTCCATGATAATGCGCTTTTCAAATCACTGTTCTGCATTTCAGCCGGGTTTCAATCAGGGCTGTAGCTTGGCAAATTTATGATAAATGAGCGGCGAAGAATCGGCGGATTTGCCGAATGCCGGATGGAGGCCGGGGGGGGACCGCCGTCACTCCCCGAATACTTCGGCCTGAAAGGTGAACAGCCGGGCGTCGGCGTTCCGCCACGCATCGGCGGGCAGTCCCGCTTTGCGGGCGAGGTAAGTCAGGGTGGTTTCGCGGTCCCAGTGCTGTTCGGGCGCGACCTGCGGCAGGAATACCGCGCCGCGGTTCGCGGCCCGCAGGATGATGCCGTCCCGCCCCACGACGAACTCCTCCGGGGAAGCGATCGGTTTCGCGGGAGTCAGGATCGACAGCTCCAGAGTGCATTCGGAAAACTCTTCCCAGTCCACCGCCGGAAAGCGCGGGTCTTCCGTCGCCGCGTTCACCGCGTTGCGGATCAGGTTCTCCCCGAGCGGCTCAAACGCCTCGATGTTTCCGATGCAGCCGCGCAGGTTGCCGCTGAAATCCTTCAGCGTCACAAAGCAGGCCCCCGGCTCCGACAAGTGCGGAATCGCCGGAATTTCAGGCAGTTCGCCGTTGCAGAGGTGGCTGGTGATGACCTGCCGGACGAAGTTCAGCAGTTGACGGCGTTCTTCCGGTGAAAAACGGTTGTTGTCCATGGTTCGATCCTCCTGAGCCAGCCGTTCCTTTTTGTTTCTTAATTCCGGTCGTGGAGGATGCGGTAGGCTCCGCACCCGATGAAAGCCAGCGTCGGCGCCAGCCCCGCGAAGACCGGATTCAGGATGCCGCCCTTGCCCAGCACCAGAAACACCTGCGCCACCACGATGTACACGATGATGATTCCCACCGCCGTGATGATCGCCATCAAACTGCCGGTGCGCTCGTTCTTGGTCGCCAGCGGAATCCCGAGGAACACCGCCAGGAAGCACGCCCACGGGAAAGCCAGCCGGTAGTAGAACACGGTCATGTAGATCGAATAGACCCGGTCCGGCATGTTGTCGTTGCGGCGCACGAGGTCCCAGATCACCAGCGTCGGCAGGTCGTCTTTCTCCTTGATCGAATTCATGATGTCGTCCGGCGCTTCCGGAATCTCTTTTTCATTGAATACGATGCTCTTGTACGGCTGCGGATCGTGCATGGTCGAGGTGCCGCGGCTCGCCTCGAATTTCGTTTCGTCGTTGCGGTCGTAGCTGGTGAAGTTGCCGTCGCTGAACGTCCACGCCTTTTTACCGGCGTCGTAGCTGACCCGGTTGGCGAAGAAATCCACCTTGCGCCCCTTGAGCTCCTTGCGGATCTCTTTGGCCCGCTCCTCGCGCGACAGCGCCAGAATCCGGTCCGCCTTCAGCCGGAACATCTGCCGGATCAGCGCGTCGAATTCGGCATCGCCCGCGCCGAGCACGATATCGTCGATCATCCCGTCCGTCCAGAAGGTCTTGACCGTCACATTCTGCTGCGCTTCGTCGGTGGTGAAGGTTTTGAACAGCCAGTGGCGCTGCTGGTCGGTGCTGCGGTAGGTGAGCAGGTTCTGCACATATTTGCGCCCGTCCGCGACTTCGGAGCGGATCTCCTCCGCCCGGCGTTCGGTATAGGGCACCAGCGCTTCGTTGAAATAGATGTTCACCGCGGTCACGATCAGGCCGACCACGAAGATCGAACCGCCGCAGCGGAACAGCGACACTCCCGACGCCCGCATCGCGGTGATTTCCATATTCTTGCCGAAGGTGGCCATCGTCCACATGCAGCCGAGCAGCATCGAAATCGGCAGGATGAACCGGACGTTGCCCGGCAGTTTGTAGCCCAGGTACTGCAGGATGCTCCGATACGACGCCTTCGCCTCCAGAAAGTCCGAGATGTCCCGGTAGACGTCGCTCAGGATGAACAGGATCACGAACACCAGCAGGAGCACGCTGTATTTGATCAGGAACTCCCGCAGGATATAGCCGTCCAGCTTCGGCAGCGGAAACCACCGGCGCGGAAGCAGGGTCAGGTCTTCATATTGTAAATTCTTCTTTTCCATAGTGACGGATACTATACACCGCCAATCCGATAAAGAAAAGCCGGACGACGGATTTTTCAAAAGAAAACCTCGCCGGCGCGCGGTTTCGGAGATCGGATTTCCGAATCATGCGGGAAGTTGCCCATAGCCCGCGGTTATCTCCGGCAGGCAGCATACCGCGCGAATCGCCGGCAAACTGAATCCTCCTTATTATTCTCCCCGGTTTCGGTACTTTGCCGCGCTACCGTTCTTCCCCGGTGCTTTGGCGCAATATGACTTCGCAGGCGAGGAACTCCTGCCGGACCGCCGGGCGGTTTTCGAGCAGGAATTCCACCGCGCGCGTGCCGATTTCCGCCATCGGCTGGCGCACGGAAGTAAGCTCGAACAGGGGCGAATAGTAATCGGTGTCGCCGAAGCCGGCCACCGCGATATCCTCCGGCACGCGCCGCCCGAGTTTCTTCAACTCGTCAAGCACGTTCATCGCGATGATGTCGTAGCTGCACAGAACCGCGTCGGGCGGCTCCGGCAGCGCCAGAATCTCCCGCAATTGTTTGCGTCCCTGCTCCGGCAGGGGGACATCGTCGATCACCCGGTGCAGCTCCGGTGAGACCGGCAGCTGCCGGGCGTTCAGCTCGTCGACCAGCCCCTGCAGCCGCCGGCTGGCGGAGTAGACGCTCGCGAACACCCGGATGCTGGCGAACCGCCGGTATCCCCGCCGTATCAGCCGCTTCACGAGTTCACGCATTGCGCCGTAGTCGTCCTGTCCGACGAAGTCGCCCCGGATCAGATCAGCACGCGTGACCGGAGTGTCGATCACCACACAGCGCAGTTCATAGGCCTCGAACAGATCGAGCAGGCGATTGTTCACATCGGAATAGTTGTTGCGGATGAACGGGATGAATACGATGCCGGTGGTACCCAGCCGCTTCAGGCGCTCCACCGTCCGCCGGACCGTTTCCGGTTCGGGCGGGATCGCGAAAAGCCCGAAATCGGCGCCGTGGCGGAACGCGCTCTGTTCCATCGCGGAGATGGTCCGCGCATTCAGCAGCGTGGATTCGGGGTACAGAAACACCACCGAGCGGTGTCCGTCCTCCAATTCCTCCGCCGCCGACCGCACCACGCAGCCGACGCCGGGGCGGCGTTCCACCGCGCCGGAATCGGTCAGCCGCTGCAGGGCGCGCCGCACGGTGCCGCGCGAGACCTCGAATTCGTCGGCCAGCAGACACTCCGTCGGCAGCCGTTGCCCGACCGGATAGCGGCCGACCACGATCCGCCGCTGCAGTTCCCGGATGATCCGATATTGGGGATGCATGATAACCTCGTCTATTTTACCGTGATTGCCGCGACGCTGTTGAGCTCCATCGTCAGCGGAATGATCAGCTTGCCGTTTTCGAACCGGTAACCGGTCAGCGGTTCGGTCACCAGTCGCGCCGCCTCCTGCCATATCGCGGTGTCCCGCTGCTGCGCCACGGGCGGACTGCCCGCCCGTTCGAAGGCGGCGTGACTGTTGGCATGCTCCGAATCGACCCGGATCAGCTCCGCCGTTTCCAGCGTTTCCGTCCGTCCTGACCAGTCGAGCTCCAGCGTGACCGGCACCGGCCTGAATACATCCGGCTCCTCCTCGCTGAAGGTCGTCGCCACCACCCGGACCGTCCCGTCCGCATCGGTTGCCGCCATCGCGTCGAAGGGTTCGCTCGAAGCCTTGACCGGCAGCCGTTTTCCGGCGAGCCGGTTCAGCAGCGTCAGCGCGTTGAAGGCGGGTTTCGGCACCGCATCGTGGTGGGTCATGTAACCCAGATCCCCGCAATAATGGCGGTCCAGCTTCAGGTAGGGATGGTCGATCACACAGTAGTAATAGCCGCGGGTCACGCCGCAGTCGGCCATGATCCGGTTGGCTTTGACCAGAAACGCCGCTCCGGTCTGGGTGTCGAAGTGCCCGTTCACCATCGCCGAACCGTTGAATTCGGTCACGTGAACCGGCAGGTTTTCGCCGCCGAACGGAGCCATGCGGCCGCGCGCCTCCTTTATGCCGTGCGGATAAAGCGCCAGCGAACCGTCATAACCTCCGTAGATATGAATGCTCACATCGGTCACAGCCTTGTCCAGCCCCGCCTTGCGCGCTTCCGCCATGCAGAGCGACAGCAGGCCGTTCATGGCGCCGGAGGGAGTGCCGATGCGCAGTCTGATTCCGTTTTCCCGCTCCGTCTCGGTCAGGGCGCGCAGATAGGTGACGAAAAGCCGGCAGAATTCCTCGTCGGTGCCGCGGAAGAAATCCGACCCGGGCTCGTTCCAGCACTCGAACACCCATTGCGAAACGGTCTCTCTGCCGTAACGTTCGATCCAGTGGCGCACCAGTCCTTTCAGCGTTTTACCCCAGAGTCCGTAGTCCTTCGGAACATGCTTGTTGTTCTGCGTCTGGAGCTGGGGCGGCACGGTCTCGATGGTCGGAACCAGTTTGACGCCGAGTTCGCGCACCAGGAAATCCACGCACCGGTCGACGCCGGAGAAGTCGAATTCGATCTCTCCGTCCGCCGAAATCGACTTGACCGGGAACGGGCCGTTGAAAAACTCCCGGGTGCGGACGTATTCCACGCCCCCCTCTTCCTTCAGCTTCCGCAGTGCGGCGCGCACATGGGGCAGGACAATCTGGCTGCAATAGGAGAGGTCCACACCGTTCCAGACGCGGTCCAGCCGGTACGCTTTTTCTGCCGGTCCGATTGACAGCCTTCCCTTTGACGCATCGTAGTTGCGCGCTTCTCCCGCGCCCTGGCGGATCACCGCGATATCGTCGAAACAGGCTTTCCCGGTATTGCCGCCCCACACGCGGAGCCAGACCGAAACCGATTTGACCTTGGGGCTCAGGCCGCCGGCCGGAATGTACACGCAATGGTATTCCCACGGCCGGTCGCCGTCGAGCAGCCGGGAGGTGACGTCGCGGTGGCCGATCGGTTTGTCGTCGGCGTCGAGATAGACCAGCTGGATTCCGGCGTTCGCCCACGGCGGCGCACCGGCGGCACGCCGGATTCCCTGCTGCATGTACCAGCCGCCGACCACCAGAGCTTCGCCGTTATAGGGGAACTGCCGGCCGGTGACGGTGCCGGCGCCGTCGAGGACGAGGGTCTTGCCCGGAGACGGGAAAAGGCCGGCTTCGACGCGGGCGCTGCCGTGACGGCCCAGACCGAGGCCGTCCCAGTCTTTGCCGCTTTTTCGGACAAACCAGTCATTGATGCCGAACATGCCGGAAAACGAACCGTCGCGTTCCAGATTCCGGCCGGGCACGTCAAGAGCGACCTTCAGGTTGGCGATCCGGAATTTGCCGGTCCTGCCGTAATTGCCGAAGCAGAGACGGAACCCGCTGTTCTTCAACGGAATCGAGCGGCTGACCCGGTGGCGTGCCGTCGCCTTGCCGGTATTGAACAGGTCGAGGTGCGCCTGTTCTTTGTCTCCGGTGAAAAGCCCCAGCTGAACCGCTGCGGTGCGCCACGCCGCGCCTGCGGATTCGATATCGGTGGTTTCGGCGTCGAATTCGATTCTGACCGTGCTGCCCGGCAGGCAGGGAATCAGCGGCAGCGCGGCGAAAGAACCGGGGCCGAATTCCAATGCGTCCCCCGCAACCTGCGGTCCGGCGCCCCACAGCGTTTTGACCACGGCTTTCCAGGCCGGCCTGGAGAAATTGATGTCCAGCGCCATCTGTTCGACCGCAACCGCGGCCGTCAGGCAGCAGAAAGCCGCCACGAAAATCAGGATTTTTTTCATCGGTTCACGATTCCTGTCAGTTATTTGAGAGTTCGGCACAGTCAGTTCTGCGTCGTATATTGGGCCGGGGCTTCGAAACTGTCCTGGTCGATATCGTTGATTCCGACCGAAGCGACGTGGCCGTCGGCATAGGCGGCGGTCATCCTCCCGCCGTGGTCGAACCCCAGCTGAGCAAGATAATCGACCCGGTCGCCGCTGAGCCGCAGCGGCCAGCTGTCGCCGGTCATCGCGAAGGTGCCGGGATTCAGGGAGGTCAGGTTCCCATGTTCGGAACTCCCTTCCACCAGAAAAACGGTCGTGGAAGGACGGGGCAGCGCGGAAAGCCGGTACCATTTCCCGGTTCCCGCCCACGGCCAATCCTTGTTTGAGACCCGGTTGACGGTACAGACGAAATTCTTGCGCGGCGCCAGAGTCGGGCACTGCCAGCAGCCGGAAGTCCACGGCAGGTAACTCAGCGAATCCAGATTCATGAACCAATACTGGCTGTTCATTCCGCTGTAACTCTTGGGATAATTCGCGGCAAGGATGTTGCCCTTGTAATCATCGCAGTAGAACAGTGACACCTGCGTGATCTGCTTGAAATTGCTCATGCACCTGGCCTGCCGTCCCCGTTCCCGCGCTTTATTCAATGACGGCAGCAGCATACTCGCCAGAATCGCGATGATTGCGATCACTACGAGCAGCTCAATCAGCGTAAATTTTGCGGCAGTCGGCCTTAAGCGGCGGTATGCGGGGGGCGTGTCCGCCGCCCCCCGCGCCCCCTGCGTCCGGCAAGGTGCCGGTGCCGGGTAGGGGGCGGTGCAGTGCAAAGACGCGGTCGGTCGGCGGTGGGAAGAAGATCCGCAATAACGTGAAGTCGTCTTCCCGCTTTTCTGCGGAAAAACAACTTCACGTTTTTGCTCCGACTTGCCGCTTGCAGAGCATTGGCGGAGGCGTGAGAGCTTGCTGGGAATGAGAGAGATGTTAAGATTGATTGGTACGGGGAGAGACGCGGCGCAGGTCGCCGCTTTCTCTCCCCCGCGCCTCTCTCTTTTACGCCGAGCGGTATACGGGGATTGATTGTATATTTTACAAGTCATGTTCACGAGTAGCTCAATTAGGGTGAAACAGTGTCTTTTCATTGCATTCTCCAGGTTGACTTTGAAAAATCCGGGGTTCTTTTCATATTATGGCCGGACAACCGGATTGTTCCAAAAGAGAATCACTTTAAAAATCAGAAATGATACAATATTGTACCATTTAACAATATATCACGGTTCCAAAGTAATACCGGAAACGCTGTGTGCAAGTTTCCCTGAGGAGGTTTAATTGAAATTTTATTGAAATTTTTTTCTGGAAAAAAACATTTGCCCTCTTGACATCGGGTGAAAAGTTTGGTATAATAGTTATAGGAGAACCGAATAACCTGTTGTTTGAGCTTCCTGCTGCTGAAAAGAGAATGAAAACAGGGTATGGCGTTCCGGCTGGAAGAAGTTATAGGAGAACTGAAATGAATATCGTGGAGACTCCGTCCAAAAAGGATCAGGTGCGCAACTACCTGATCCAGGAGCTGAACAGCGGAAAATATCCGCCCGGCTCGATGTTTCTGTCGGAGAATATGCTGTTCCGTGAGCTCGGCATCTGCAAGAATACGGTGCGCGAAGCACTCTCCTCGCTGGTCAGCGAAGGATTGCTCGAACGGGTGCGCGGCAAGGGCACGTTCGTGCTGGAACCGCGCCCGCATATCGTGGAAAGCACCTCGGCCGGAGTGGTTCATTTCATCTGCGCCAACCCCTGGAGGACCGGGGAAAGCGATCCTTTCATCAGCGGGCTTGTGCAGGGGCTGCATGCGGCGCTCGACCCGTTCCGCTGGCGGATCTGCCTCGATTTCGCGGACTTCACGGAACATTCGCACGAAGATATGAAGACGATCATCAGTACGATTCATCCCGGCGAGTGCGCCGTGTTGGCGGGCTTCAATTTTTCCGCGGAGCTGACCGGAATGCTGCGCGAGGCGAATATCCGTTTCCTGACCGTCGGGCAGGCGGAGGATGAGTCGGTTCCCTGTGTGGATACCGACTATGTTTCGGGAACCTACGATGCCGTCTGCGACCTGATCGGGCGCGGCCATACCCGGATCGCGCTGGTCGACCGCCGCGGCCCGCACTTCCCCTCCTGCGAGAAGCGGCGGCGGGGGTATATCAAAGCACTCGGCGAACACGGCATTATCCCTGACGCCCGGCTGATGGCGCAGTATTCAAACCTGACGCCCGCCGAGGGGGAGAAAGTGTGGAAGGAGCTTGAGGAGTATGCGACGGGCTTTACCGCGGTGCTGATTTACGGCGACGTGCCGGTTCTCGGCTTCGTGAAGAGCGCGCTGGCGGCGGGCCGGAAAATACCGGAGGGGTTGTCGGTCGTGGCATTCTGCGATCCGCCGCTGCTGGTCGCGGATCACGTGATCACCCGGATCGTCCCGTCGCTGATCGAGCTCGGCAAGGCCGCCGGAAATCTGATCCGCGAACCGAATGGAACTTTCCCGCGTACCATTGCCTGCCGCCGGCTCGAAGGCAATACGGTTGCCGGGATCGGAGAATAGGAACAGGATGTTACAGCGAAAGGAGCAAAATGAAACATCGTTTTACATTGATCGAATTGTTGATTGTTATTGCGATAATAGCAATTCTCACTTCCATGCTTCTGCCGGTGCTGGGACAGGCGCGCGAAGCCGCCCGAAAAACCGCCTGCGGCGCGAACCAGAAGCAGGTCGGGCTCGCGCTTCAGCATTACCAAGGGGATTTTGACGCTTATATCCCGGCTTACTGGACATCCGGGTACCAGCCGTCGGAGTGGTGGTTCTGGCAGATGTCGATGTTGAACTATATCCCGGAATTGCAGGAGGGAAAGCCCGGCATCATGACCTGCGCGACCAACGCGATGTCCGCTCCCCGGCCGGAACTGCTGGTCACCACCTATTGCCGCGTCGGCAACGGCTGGTACTGGTGGCCGGGAGAGTGGCGCAGCACGGACGGCTTCTGTAAAATCAGCCGCCTGCCGCATCCTTCGCGCCAGATCCTGCTGATGGAGGGCTCTTTTCTGGAAGGCGGCACCGGCGCCCCCCGCGACGGCGCGTCGATCAATTCATGGGGATTGAAGCACTCCGGCCAGGGGGCGTTCGCGCACAAGGGGACGATGAATTGTCTGTACGCCGACGGTCATGTCGCTTCCCACAGCTTCGGTGAATTCGACGAATATGATGAACGGATGAACCATCCGGACTCCCATTGAGCAACCTGTAACGCTGTGAGGTTCTGATGAAATTTCTGTTGTTGTTCTGCTTTTTGTGTTCGCTGGCGGCGGGCGGGGTTGACTTCCTGCGGCTGAAGCCGGATTTTTCCCGCTCCGACTGGCGCGAACTGCTGATTCCATCCGGGGCGGGTGAGCCGTCGGTCCGGGGTAACGCACTGGAACTGCCCCCCGGCAGCCTGCTGGCCACACAGCGTTTTCCGCTGGTGAAGGGGGAGATCAAAATCAAGGCCGGGGTTTCCGGGGCCGTGAAGCTGAAACTGGCGTTCTACCGCGCCGGCAGCAGGCTCGGAGAGCTGCCGGTGGCGGCCGTGGCCTCCGTTCCGGCCTCCCGCGCTCCGGCGAACAGTGAGGAGTTCCGGCTGGAAGTCGCCGCGCCCGGCCCCGGGAACGGGCGGCTTTCCGCACTGGAATTGCGGCTGGCGGTCGATGGCGCGCCGCTGACCGGCGACCCGTTTTTCCGGAACGCGCTCGGCCGCGATCACTGGCTGATCCGCGGAAACGGCCGGGACTGGGACAATCTGAGCTACGGAGGCCCGGACAGCGGAGTCCGGATCGAATCCGCCGCCGGTCCGGCCGGAGGCAACATCCTGGCGGTTACCGATACCGGGACGGTAAATTCGGCGACTTTTCCGTATGCGGGCGAGAGGCTGCTGATCGGCACGTGGCTGAAGCAGGAGAACCTGCGAAGGGATGCGAATGCTCCCGCCTGGGCTTATGCGACGGTTCAGGCGGTGCTGTTCGACCGCACCGGCAGGGAGATCGGCCACTGCGATCTGACGCCGCTGGCGCCGGGCGATACGCCGTGGAAATTTTACTGGCTCGAAGTGGAGCCGGGCAGCTGGTCGCGGCAGGTCGACAGCTTCGGGCTTTACATCCGGGTGTTCGACGGGGCGCACGGCACGCTGAAAACCGGCATGGCGGTCGCGATCCGGCAGGAAGATGGGAGTAAAAACCGCCGTTCCTACAACGCTGCGCAGGGGACGGTCCGAATCGATGCGGCCCGGCCGGGAAAGCTCTTCACGCCCTTATGGCAGGCGGCGGATATGTCCTATGCGGTTGACACCTATCACCCGTCGATGCGTTACGCGCTGGCGGAGCTTCGCCGGGCCGGAGTGCGCCAGCTGCGGCTGCGGGAGTTCATGCAGGGGCTGCGCATTGTGAAAAATCTCGCGCCGGACGGCAGCTTTGAACTGGATTTCACCAATGCGGACCGGGCGCTCGACTATGTGGTCCGGGAACTGGGATTTGACCTGACCGTGACCGTCGAAAGTTCGCCGAACCAGCTTTCCGTGAAACCGGATCCCGGCGATCCCTATGCGAACTCCCATCCTCCCCGGGACAATCGGGTGTGGGGCAATATCGTGAAGGCCGCAGTCAACCACTGGATCGACCGGTACGGCCGCGATGCCGTGGCGCGCTGGAGTTTCGAGTGCTGGAACGAACCGAATTCCTCCGCTTTCTTCAAGGGGACGGATGCGCAGTTCACCGACCTGTTCCAAGCCTATCTGGAGGCGCTGACCGAAGTGGAGGCCGAGAGGAACATTCAACTGAACATCGGCACGATGAGCGCGTTTGAGGCGACGTCATGGTTCTTCAATCTCTTTGAAAGGGCACGCTCGACGGGAAAGCTGGACCGGATCGATTTCATCTCCTTCCACCTCTACGCCGGCTTCATCGGCTCGCTGGAGAGCTTTACGCGGAACATCGCCCGGATGCGCCGGATCGCGGCCGAGTTTCCGCCGATGGACAAGCGGCCTCTGTACCTGACCGAATACAACGCCAATACGATGAACGATGTGAAGCTCGACACGGGGGCCAATGCGGCATTCGCGGTCAAGGTCGCGCGCCTCTTTCTGGACGGCGGCATCGAACGGGCATATTTCTTCTGTGTGTGCGATCACCTTTATCTGTACAGCGGGCGGCACTTCGAGGGTGGACTCGGCCTTTTCACCGCCAGTGGAATTCCGAAGCCGGCTTTCAACGCGGTGGCGTTGCTGAACCGCCTTACCGGAAACAGGCGGTTGCCGGTGAGTTCCTCCAACGATCCGTTCGACGCGGTCGCCGGAGTCGATGAAAACGGCGCGGTCCGGGTGCTGCTGACCACCTTCGATGAGCTGCAGCCTGAAGCGGCTGCTGCGGCCAGGGTCCGGTTGGAACTCGACTGGACCGGACGTTCCCGGAATATCGCTCCACAGCTGATCCGCGTTGACAGCGCCCATGCGAACTCTCACGCGGCTTACCAGAAGGCCGGTTCGCCGACGATTGCGGCGCATCCTGATGTGACGCCGTTCCGCCGGGCGAACGAGATGAAACCGGAACCGGTAAAGAAGTTCCGCTTCGCCGGGAACAAGCTGCTGATCGATCTGGAGCCGGAACTGAACTCCGTGACCTGCGTGGAAATCGCTCCGCCGGAAAGCCGATGACAAAAATTATTAACGCCATGTGCAAGTTTCTTGAACCGGGATTTCGCTCCTTTGGAGCGAGCAGGGCGCTTCGCCCCTGCACCCCGACCGGC
>ERZ1034984.2028-NODE-2028-length-17198-cov-8.439771_pt1 | contig 17198 bp, 12 predicted proteins | sample MGYA00520589_ERZ1034984 | MGnify/ENA primary metagenome ERZ1034984 (study PRJEB33766, sample SAMN09781790) | gut metagenome | biome: gut microbiome | host: Homo sapiens | place: Madagascar | study: EMG produced TPA metagenomics assembly of the PRJNA485056 data... | reverse complement strand
TTATATATCAATAAATTAATAGTATGATAAACTTATTACATATTTCAGATATTCATTATGGATGGAATAAGCCAGAAGAAGATGGTGTTGTCTTTGATGCTTTTTTTGAAGATATTAAGCAAACGCTATCTAATAATTTGGCTGATAATTATTGTATTATTTCTGGAGATCTTGTTCATAAAGGAGGTAACACATATGAATACGAGCGGTTTTTTAATGGCTTTATTTCAAGGTTAATCAAGAAAGTTCCTTTGTCGCATATTTTTGTTACTCCAGGTAATCATGATTTGAATCAAAAGTTTGTAACAGATCATCTCAAAGAACATCAGGCAGACATTCGAAAAAATAGAACAGAGGTTGAATTTAATGAATATATTTCTGATTCAGAGCATTGTTTACTTTGTGAAAAGTTTGCTCCATTTGAAAGTTTTTGCAAGGATATGATGAATATTTCTGAATTCAATCTTTCTGGGTATTATAAAAATATCATTCCAGAAATATCATTCTATATGCTAAACTCGGCATGGTGCTCTTCTGGTGGTGCAAAAGACGAGTATGGAAATGAAATCGTTGATAAAGGATTATTGCGTGTTAATACAAATGGACTCAATCAATGGATATTAGAAAATAAAGGTAGAACAAAAATTTTAATAATGCATCATCCTATAGAGCATTTAACTGATGACATGATGGAGCAGTTGTATGCTATTTGTCGAAATGAGGTTAATTTCCTTATAGCAGGACATACACATAGCCAAAATATGACACAATTTCAAAATGGTGCTTGGGTAGTCATTTCTCCTCAATTATTTTCTGAAAAAAAAGACCGCAATGGTTATTCTGTAATGCATTTAGAAGGTACTAATGTGTTGGATATTTGTTACCGTCAATGGAATCAGCGTTTCCGTAAGTTTATGAATGGAGTAGAGTATACAGGAACAGAAGATGGAAAATGGGGCAATCCTGATTTAGAGTCCGTAATTAGGGAAGATCCAATTCTTTGTACTTTGAAACAAGATTTAGATGATGCTATGACCATTTATGGTGTAAAACCTTCTTGGATTCATAGAAAATTAAGCCGACAAACTCTTAATAAATATCATGAACAAAAAGAACGAGATCTTGATTATGTAGACTTGCTGAATTCGGATAAATCGTATCATATTATGGCTCCTTCTCAGTTTGGAATTACATGTTATGCACGTTTCCTTTCTTATGTTGCATGGAAAGAATTAGAAAAACATTGGGTGTATATAGATTGTAAAAATTGGACTTTGTCAAAGATACAGTCTGATATAGAGAAGTCTGCTCGAATTCATAATATATCTATTAAAGATATAGACTGTTTGTTGTTAGATAATTGGCGGAATAATATTAAGGATATTGAAAAAATATCGCTAAAATTAAAAAGCCTTTTACCTAATAAAAGATTTATAATATTATCACATGGTACAGATATTGTCTCTGTAGATTTAGCTACAAAGGAAAGTCACGAAGGTTTTATCGATTTATACCTTAGAGATATTCGTAGACAGGATTTACGTACAGTTGTTAGTAGTATTGATGGTGAACATGAAATAGCAGATGAGGATGTTGTTGTCGAGAGGCTTAATCAGGATTTAATAACTCTAAATCTACACAGAATACCATTTACTTCTATACAATTTTTAATTGCATATCGTAACAATTTTGAAAAGAGACCTGTAAACCGAACGAAGGTTATGGATAATGTTCTTCGTTCGGTTTTTGACAATCCAGGTAACTTAACATATGGGGATGAAATCGATGATGAAAATTGTAAGTTCATCATGGGATATTTCTGTCAGTATTTGATAGAACAAGAACGATTTTTTTTTACAGAAACAGAATTTGTAAAGGTGTGTCAACCCTTTGCTGAAGCACAATATAATTCAACAAATTTATATGACTTATTAACAGTGTTAGTAAATAATCAAATAATAGAGCCTATAAATGGTCAATTACAATTTAAAATGATTTGTTGGATGTATTACTTTGCTGCTAATCGTATGGTGGAGGATGAAGCATTTGCAAATCTAATGTTTAGTGAAAAGAATGCAATTTATAATGCTGATTTGATTGATTTTTTTACAGGTATTACGGGACGTAATGCTGAAGCTGTAAATAAAATAACATCATCTTTGGAAAATTTGTCTATTCTAGTTGCTAGACATCTTGGTATAGATGGTGATTTTAATCCATTTGCAAATATAAAATGGAGATTAAACGAAACAGAACAAGGGGTTACACAAAAGCAATTAGAAGAAAAGATACAGGCATCAAGAATGCCAGATGAGATAAAGGAAGTTGTTGCAGATTCTTCTTTTGATAGTGTAAAACCATATACACAACAAATATTTAAATTTTTAGATAAATATGAAGTGCGAAATTTGATGCAGTTACTAACTTCAGCATCGAGAGCATTAAGAAATAGTGAATTTGTAAAACCTGAAATGAAAGAGCATCTTACAGAACAGATTCTTAATGGATGGGAAGTTGTTATGAGAGTTCTGTTTTACATTTCTCCTTTGATGGCTAAAAATGGATATGGAGGATATGGAGGAGCCAATTTTAAATTAGATGATTCTTTTTCAAAGGATTATGCAGAGTGCTTGAAACAAATAATAGTTGCAATGCCACATAATATAATACTTTGGTATAAAAATGATTTTTATTCAGACAAGCTAACACTACTTTTGAAAAAGTATATGCTTAATCATGAGAATGAAATTTTGCGCCATCTATTAGCTTTAATGATCAGTAATGCCAAGCCTCGTAATTTTGAAAAAATGATATCTTCGTACATTCGTACAATTGGTAAGAATACGTATTTCTTAGGAGATTTATATTCATCTTTACGTTTTAGTTATAGTTTTGATTTTATGAGCGGATATGAACTAAAACAGACTGAAAATCTTATAAAATCATGTTATATAAAACATATAACAGGGTCAATAGAACCAGGACCCAATTCAATTGCTAAGTTTGATTTAATGAAGGGAGAACTTCCGAAAAGGAATAACTCTGAGGATTTTTAATAACACTCTTTTAGAAATAAGATATAAAATGGAAGAAAGAAGAACAATTTATCTCTGCCTTGCCCACATGAGTGAGGCTGGTTTGGAACAAAAATATGTGAAGGAGGCATTCGACACCAATTGGGTCGTGCCGATGGGACCGAATGTCAATGCTTTTGAAAAGGATTTGGAGGCTTTTGCAAATAGCAAGAGTGATGGCTCTGAGGAGCCTGACAGAAAGGTGGTTTGTTTGAGCGCTGGTACTGCGGCAGTACACTTGGCATTGATTGGTTGCGGCGTGAAGGCTGGTGATGAAGTATTGGTGCAGAGTTTCACATTCTGTGCTTCAAGTCATCCGATTACATATCTTGGTGCCAAACCTGTGTTTGTAGGTTCGGAGAGCGAAACATGGAACATGGATCCTGCTTTGCTCGAGAAGGCTATTCTTGACCGCAAGGAGAAGACGGGCAAATATCCAAAGGCTATAGTGCCTGTGGCGCTTTATGGAATGCCTTACCGTATCGATGAGATTATGGCAATTGCTGACAGGTATGGTATTCCCGTGGTGGAGGATGCGGCAGAGGGTATGGGCTCACGCTTCGATGGACAAGTTTTGGGTACTTTCGGCAAATATGGTGTGCTGTCATTCAATGGCAACAAGATGATTACGACTTCGGGAGGCGGTGCACTAATTTGTCGCAGTGCAGAAGACGCAAACAATGTGATGTGGTATGCAACACAGGCTCGTGACGCTTATCCTTACTATCAGCACACCGCCATCGGCTACAATTATCGTATGTCGAACGTTTGCGCAGGTATCGGTCGCGGTCAGATGACAGTACTCAATGACCATATCGCCCACCACAAGCATGTGCAGTCGCTCTATGAGGAACTGTTGAAGGACGTGTCAGGTGTACATATCCATAAGCAACCTTCCGACCCTCGTTACGATGCCAACTTCTGGCTTTGTGCAGCGACGCTTGACGCAGATGTGAAGATCCAAGGACAGGAGAATGCATACAAGGAAGTTGTTAAGACTGCCGTAGGTGGTGCAGCAGGTGTTATCCATGCCGTTGATTCAGCAACAACCGACTGTCAGCCTAATGAGAATGTGGAGGCATTGCGTGTATTCATGCTTTCGAAGAAGGTGGAATGCCGTCCGGTATGGAAGCCAATGCACAAGCAGCCTGTGTATGCGGATGCCATGGTCTATACGAATGGAGTAGAGGAGGAACTTTTCAAAGTGGGCTTCTGCTTGCCTGCTGGTCCATGGGTGACCGATGATGATGTGAAGTATATCGTAGAAAGCATCAAAGAGGCAATCGTAAGATAAGCATTTGATTGGTGAGCAATTAATGGACGTGATGTGCTGGCTGCATCTATGTCCGTTAATCGCTCATTTGTATAACTATTATATGCATAATGAGAAACTTTATAGTAGCAATTTGGAAATTGATTTCACCGAATGCCATCACGACTCGGCAGGACTCAAACAAGTTTGGTTTGCTCTCACTGCTTTGGCAATTCTGTTCTTTCCTTTTTGTACCTCGTAAAGCAAACAGATTATAGCTAATGACTAACAATAATGGAAATAAACAAAGAATTTTTAGGCAAACTCTTTGAACAGGCTGTAGAAAATCCGCGCTTACGTCAGAGCTACGACTTACGTACATCGTCAGATGATAACTCGCAACGTATTCTGAACGCATTGTTGCCAGGAACCGTTGTTCCCATTCATAGACATCCAAATAGCAATGAGAATGTATTGTTGTTGTGTGGTAAACTTGTAGAGGTAATCTATAACGAAAAAGGCAAGGAGAAAGAACACATCCATCTTGATCCTACCATTGGAAATTATGGCTGTGTGATACCTCCTAGTGCATGGCATACGGTGGAAGTATTGAAACCGTCTGTCATTTATGAGGCAAAGGACGGAAAGTATGGCGAGGATGGAAGTGAAACATTGGATGCTTTCAAAACAAAGGTAGCGGAAGACAAAACAGCTCCTACATTCTCCAACAGTTTTGGCGACCTTAGAAAGAATATCGAGTATTTGATTGGCATGGAACGACAATCAGGTAGCATGGATGTCATTACTCCGCTCTATGTGTCGCGGATGTTGAATGTGCCTTTGGAAGAGGTGGAGAAGGTGATGAGGAATATGGTACTTTAATTGAAAATAGAGTATATGGAAGTTATACGATTATTACAAATGTCTGATATACATTGGACAAAGCAACCCAATGCTGCCGACGATTATACAGACATACGCAATAGTATGATAGAAGATTTGGAAAACTATTGCCAAGAGACAGGCAATAAGTTCGATAAGATTCTACTTTGTGGAGACATTGCCTTTAGTGGCTCAAAAGATGAATATGAACGTGCCAATATTTTCATAAATGAGTTATGCACTAAAATAGATTGTAAACCAGATGAAGTGTATACAGTTCCTGGAAACCATGATAAAAATGTAAATGAGCATCCTAAATGTATCAGAGAATTTATACATACATCTTTATGCAACCACGGCACACACATAGACAAGTTATGGCTAAACATGATAACAGAGGACTTTACCTTTATCAAGAAACTATATACTCCATTCAAAGAATACAATGAGTTTTGCAATAACGAACGAGATTGCGCAGAACCATTCCTGTTGTCTGCGTTGGATGAAGATAAAGAACAATACGACAATTCACAGATGTATTGGTGTTATGAATTTGATGAAGAACTTAACGGTTATAAAATCAATCTATATGGAGTCAATTCTGCATTAACAAGCGACCTTCAAGATTATGATACAGACCCCAAAAGGCAAAATGGGCATCTTTTGTATTTGCCTAAGTTAGCTTATCATGAAGCACAAATTCATGATGGAGTTATAAATATATTAATGTGTCATCACCCTTTAGACTTTCTATTGAACAAAGAATCCATAGAGAAAGATTTGGACAGAAGATATGCCTTGCAATTGTACGGTCATGTTCATTTAGCTGAAAGCAATATGGTAAACAATGCCGTTCATGTGTATTCTGGAGCTTTGAATCCTGGAGACATTAATGATGAGACTTATCAGCCTGTTTACAATATCATAGAACTCAGTATAGACAAGCATGAAGACGGAGAAGACATATTAAACATTAATCTGCAAGTCCGCATCTATAATGGAGAATGTTTTGACGAAGATAAGAAACAATCCAAGAGATTCTGTGTTATATTGAAGAATCACAATACATGGCAAAGAAAGGCTAATGCTCAAAGTGTAACCCAAGAGGATTTGCCAGATGGTGTAACAAAACGTGATGTCCGTCATAAATTTATTAAACATCCACAAGGTAAGAGAATCATTAAACAACTATATCCCGATATGGACTGTAATGGTTCGGCTTATATCAGGAATCAAGCCTTCTTGAATAAAATAAGAACAGATAACAAATGGTTAGAACTATATAATATCATGTTGAATGAATAAAATTCTAAATAATATATTGTTGCAAAGTGGTATAATAATACCACTTGATACAGACGAAATAGAGCAATTAGCAAGGAGTTGCTCAAACTTCGTCAATAGTGAGTCTTTTTCCTTCTCGACCTTTGAGTCACTTCTCATTTACTATATCAAAGGCAAGGAATGGCCAAAACTGAATAATTTCATTGAGAATTATATTTCAGAAAACAGTGAGAGAAAACCAACATACCCAACACGTGTAAATCAGGCATTAGGCTTCTTCTGTATTTACTTAGCGATTGCAGAATGTCAAAACAGAAAAGAACAAGCTATTCGTTCTCTTGCGTTACAAAATATGATGTTGGCAGTTCATGGGAAATGGAAAACTCTAAGGTATAGTGATATATTATGTACTTTATATTTTAAAAGCACAGTATATTTGGGTGACCTGTCAATAGGAGAAAAAGAATACCCTTGTGAATTTGCACGTTCAATGTTCAAAGATGACTATCGTGTAAATGAAGATATTGATGATGAAATGTCCGAGAGTATTCAATCACTTGTCCTAATGGCTTTTGATGCAGAAATGGAACAATTTATTTCAACACTTGATGAGAAAGACCCTTTTATGCGTGTTGTTAGCATATTGGAACACTATTTCTTGAATATGCCCCAACTGCCGACATTAAGTGACTTCAAACGACTCATGAATATAACTTTTATCGATAAAGAAGGGAAAGGACAGAAAATGAGCAATATATTGGGAAAGATTGCTGACAGTGGTGTAGTTCTGTCTGAAGAAATAATTTCTGAATCATCATTGATTCTTATGGGAGTTAATAGGCTTATGAATAGTGAAAATATTGACTACTTAAATAAAATAAGATTAAAGCCCAGGGAATTCTTTGTATACCTCTATCATGAATTATTGTTGGAAAAATTATTGAAATAGCAAATGGAAAACAAAGAAGACATATTAGAGTCTATTTCCAGTGTCACTAAGAACTTGGAAGCTGGCTTAGAATTGAATAATAAAAGCTCTGCTTCTCAATATTATTGCGATGCTTTAAATGATAAAAACATAAACGACGTTCTTGGAGACGCAGACACTCATTTAATAACATTGGTTGGTTTTTCAGAAGTGGGGAAATCCACATTTGTAGCTTCTCTATATCATACTTTTATGCTTAATGGAGAAATCAATGGATACAAGATAATAGACTCTGACACTTTTGTTGGGTTTGAGAGAAGAGCACATGTCAGAAATGAAGTCTTTAAAACATCCAAACGAAATATTCGGACAGTAACTACAGAAGGACAATTCCTGACTCTAACTTTGTACAAGGATGGAATAAAGAAAAAACTTATAATATCCGACAAAGCAGGAGAAATATATAAGAATAATTATGTAGACAATTTATCAGATGTCAAAAAAGACAAAGGGCTTATCAATAGCAAGCACATACTGTTCTTTATTGACTGTAGCGTTTTGAATAATGATGATGAATACATAGACTTTGACGACAAGTTTCAGATGCTACTTAGTCGAATGTCCTCTGCAAAAGTGTTTGACATTCCTAAACAATTTGACATCCTCTACAACAAAATAGACACCAATGACGCAGAAGAAAAGGATAAATTGTACCAAAATAATCGTAAAGATTTTGAAGAAAAGTTGGCATCCGATTTTTCAATAAAAGTTGCGCATACATTTGAAACGAAATCGAATGACATGAATGATAAAGGAATGTTGGAAGCCTTTAATTATATCGTAAGTCAATTGGACAAGGAAGATTACAAAGAATGCAAAGAAGTGAATTGGGTACATACAATATTGAAAGAAAAATGATGAGGTTATGACAAAATGTATGATAGCGGGACTACCGAGTTCAGGAAAGTCTACATATATAGGAGCATTGTGGTATTGTTTGAGGCATCCTGCCAAGAATGCAGATTTGAAATTGGTAGTAGACAATAATAACCTACCAGAGGATATTAGCGTATTGAACAGGCTCAGTGATGCCTACAAAGATATGAGGGCTATTAATCGCACAAATTCAAACGAAAATGAGCGAGTACAGCTAAATCTAAGAGTGGTCAGTACAGGAGAAACGATCCAAGTAGAAGTTCCTGATTTTCTTGGCGAAACATTCCGAGATTTGATAGAGCTGAATCAATCCGACTTATTGACGGAATGGTTGGATAATACAGACAGTTTGGTATACTTTATCAGTGATGTGTCTGTTGGCGAGTTTGAAGATGACTTCAAAAAAGAAGATGATGATAAAGAAAGTCCAGCGACAGATATTCCGCCGTTCAAAATAACAGACATATCACCTGCAGCCATGAATATCATGGTGCTGAAATTCTTGATGAGTAAAAAGAATTTCAATAGGGTCGTAATAGTTCTGTCCCAATGGGACAAGCAAACGGAAAATGGTCGAACACCCAAAAATCCGCAAGAATACCTTGAAGAGGAATCTCCAGCGTTATATAACTATATAGAACACAATATTAATAATGCTCAAATCATAGGGCTTAGCGCACAAGGACGAGAATATCCTCAAAATGAAAATCCAGAGAATTACAATGGAATAAAAAAAGAAGTAAGGAAGCAAATGCAGAATGGCAATAGATCATTTGTAGAAGACGAAACATCTATCCTCTACGATTTGTCTATACCATTATATCTACTATTAAAATAATGATAATAGAACAAACATTACACGGGTATAACAAAGGACATGGCTTGTTGGCAAGTTCCTTTATAATGAAACCATCTAATGATTCCTCTTTGATGTCCACGCTCAGTGATTGGACAGGGTATCGTGATGAATCTGATGAAGATGCCTATATGACATTTTACCCATTGGATAGTGGAAAGAAATATGCTATAGCCAAATCATGGTACGCATCAGAAATGGAACGTCCTGGATGTGTATGGACGCATACATTGATTGTAGATTTGAATGATATTGATAGGAATTTTGATTTTCGGATATTGACGAATTATTTCAAAAGACCTGTGAATAATGACTATGAATACTATCAAAAGAAAATAGATATAGATACATTCGATAAACGAAACTCGAACTGCATTTTCCATGTGTTTGATAGCGTTTCTTTATTGGTTATGTATCTTTTTTTGATATGTGGCAATAAAAATCTTGTGATACACATAGATAAGAGTCAGAACATTTACGCAGAGCTATGCTTGTATTTTCTTCAATACATTCCACTCGGTATCTTAAAAACCACATCTTTTAGTACAGGGTCTTCTTCTTACCGAAAATGTGGAGAAGCAGATTTTTCAATACAGTTTACTGATAATGAGTTTAGCGTGGATTTGGCTACAGCACCTTGGAATGAAAAATTGACCATTGAGAACTTTGATGAAGGAATCAGGTATATATATGAAGAATCCCAAAAGGAAAATGACCAACTGCCAAGCTTAATCAGACTGTTTAGTGATGATATTTTAGATGACAAAAACAAACTAATTGGTTTTGCCATTTTAATGAAAAGATTGGATATGGCAATCAAGGGGAATGCCCAAATAGAACAATATGCAGATGTCTTGCATTTGTTTGAAGAATATTTTCCTGGTATAGAAGATGGTATGGTCCTAAAATACAACTTTTTATCTCAAAAAATAGCTCATTATTTTGGAACTGAAAAAGATATATTATATCAAATAGCAGTTCTTAACAATGTTGCGGGATTGGCTTCTGGTATAATTAACTATAAAAGTAGAGTACAACTTTTGCATAAGGAGAACAAGTCAGGTTTTCTTTCACTGATAAATGAAATCGTTAAGTTAGAGAAACCAAATAAATATGCTTGTCAAGCACTCTCATATTCTATTGACATATTAGAAGAACATGAATTATTGAGTTTAGTAATACCTAATTGGAATGTAATATATCCTTTACTTGTAATAAATAAAAGATTCTTTATTTCTGGTATATGGTTACATCTGCCAGTTGAACAATTCCAAACGTTATTGTTAATATATAGTAGTAATGACTTTAACGAGTTTGCTCATTGGAACAAACTTCTAAATCGAATCATAGAAACAGAAACACTTGTAGAGGATTCTTTGTCTCTGAGAATTGTGGATAATGCAAAAAATTCCATAGGCATCATCTTTGATGCAGCAAATTCAGACAGATACCAGTTGGTATCTCCGTCCCTACTACAAAGTAGTCTTAATAAGATGGAAAAAATCTTGGAATGGCTAAGAGAACAATCGAATATAAATAGGCGTATTGAACTGTTTATTATCCATCAAGTGAAACCAGATAGTGCATTACTAAAATGTACTTCATCTGCAAATTGGAATGTGCTGATAAAAATGGATAACAACTCGATGGATATTGATTATTATGTTTATCTGTATATCCTTGCACACAATTGGACAGATGAGATGTCCATATCTTTGTTGCAGCATAGTTTTCAGCACATTTATAAGCAATTAAGCAAGAATCTGATGAGTGATGAAATCTGGAATAAGCTGAAAAGCTATACATCATCTTCTTATAAGATTGAGAAATGGGATAAATGTAAGATTCTAAGTCAAGGACTTGTTGACTATCTAAAGCAATGTAATATGTCGGTAAAAGCAATTGAAACATTTACGCCATATAAAAAGGTTAATGAACGATTACTGAAAATGTGGAATAAATAGCTATTGTTCTCTTAATATCCTTTTGGTGATAATGTTTTTATTTAAATCAAGTACTATAAAAATAATGATAGATGTAATCAAGGAAAATAAGGAGAAGCCCAAAATATGCCTTATATGGCTAAGGGATGTGACTATCAAACCTATATTAATAGTACTGATAGTAGCATTATTAGACAAGCCTATTGTTCATCATTTACTTTCTCCATTATGGGGCTTCCTTAATTTGGAGTATAGTAAGACATTGCTACTGTTTGTTGCATTGATATCCATTATTATAGGGTATAATGGTTGGCAAATGTACAGATGCAAATATGATAAGAAACACATCAGTTTGTATCTTTTGGCATGTGGTCTGTATGTGCTATACTATAAACAGTGGAAATACATAAATGTATGGTTATGGATAGATTGTTGGAGTATATTGCTTTCTGCTTATCCTATAGGAGTCGGGACACATTGGCTTTACAAACGCATCAAACGTAAAGGTGGCAATAATAACACATTTGAGAATGTACCACCAATAATACTACTTGAAGATGAGCCTGTGCAGACTGAATCTGAAGACGAATTCCGATATGGAATATTCGCACAACGAATAGCACGAACTATCACAGAAAGTACTCAAAAGTCATCTTTTAGCTTAGGTGTTACAGGCATTTGGGGCGCAGGTAAGACATCAATGCTAAACTTGCTTAAGCGATATATAGAGAAGGATGAATCGTGTATTATGGTTGATTTCAATCCTCGTGAATCAGCTGAAGTGAAATTCATACAACATGATTTTCTGACAGCAATATGTTCTGCACTGAAGAAATATCATACAGGAGCAACGCATATTATGTCTGACTATATGAAAGGGTTGCGTGTTTTTGCAAAAGATACACCTTGGTTGAAAGTTTTAGACATCTTTCAAACTAAAGATGTAGATAAGTCAAGACATGAAGTCGAGAGCATGATACACTCCATTGATAAGAAAATCGTTATAATCATTGATGATTATGACAGACTAACTGGAGAAGAGATTGTTGAGGTTCTGAAAGTTATAGGTAATAATGGCTCATTTGAAAGGACTTTCTTTGTCAGTGCATACGATAAGAATTATGTTAATCAAGTATTGAAAGCTTATTTCCATGAAACGGTAGATAGAGACTATACTGATAAGTATTTTAATCTTGAATTGCGGCTTCCTGATAGAAAACAATTCTATAAAAACGTGTATTTGCAAAAGCGCCTGTATACCTTGTTAGCTAAAGGTATAATCAAAGATATGACCCAAGGACAAATTGATGAAGCATTGATGCCGGTCGTTAAATTCATAGATAGCTATCTACCTACGCCACGCGACATAAAACGCTATATAGGGTTGGTCATGGCCTCTTTTGTGGAAATACAAGAGAATGTTGCATTAAGAGATTTTCTCTTATTGGGATTGATAAAATACAAATACCCACAAGAATATGATATGCTATATAAGCATTTCTACTTCAAACAAAATATATTTGGCGGTTCATATGACACTAATTTTACTTTGAAAGATTCTGGAGAATTATCAGGTGTAAAGTCTTTAAGCATTTTAAACCTAATGTTTCCTGCTAATGGAACACATGATGTAACAGATAAACAATTCGGCTATAAGCACCTATCATGGAAAAGGTCGTTTGACTACTACTTCTTTGATCAAGAATTGGGACATATTTCTTTCAAAAATTTAATCTCATTAACTGTACCAGATATTCCTATAGGAGACTTCCGAAAAGCCGCTGAACATTGGGATAAAGAATACTTGAAAGAAGATGTTGCTGATTTTGTAAGAAGTAGAGCAATAACAGTACATGGAGAAAATGATTTCAAACAATATCTGAGGTTATCGCTAATGGCAAGGTATTTTTGCCAAACACGAGAACTATACATACATTGTCTAAGTTTGCTGTTAAAGAACAATTGTGACGCAAATGCTAAGGATTTCGGTCTTTCTACAGAGGTATATACCAATATCATTAATGAATTTATGAATAAGAGACAAGAATGGGTGTTGTCTGCAATTTTACTTCAAGATGCATTAACTGCGAGTTTGAGACCTGGTATGGAAATGGAACTTATATTCAGCCACACCCATTTACAATCTGTAGCGGAAAAACAACTGACAAATGTAATAAACACATTTCATGCGGAACGTGCAACAACAGAAGATGTATATGAAATGCTTAAAGCAAATATAAAAGGCGTATTTGGCGATGGTAGTACGGAATTGTCAAAAGATGCATTGTCCAAGGTGAAGGGAGACATGGTAAATAATGCCAAGAAATATTTTAAGGATATAGTTTGGCATAGTCCAAGAGAAAAGGAAAAAACTGGAATTATAATGGGTTTTAACTCTCACCTCCCATTGTATGACCTATTTGCCAATGAAAAGATCTTTGGTACATTCCTAAAAGAAGTGGACCAAAGAGATGTATCGTTATCAACAGAAAAATCCTGTTTGCATAAAATCTATGAAAGATTTAGTAATAACGAGTTTAAGCCATTCAATCAAGATACACAAGAAAGTAATCACAATATACGCCAATGTGATTTTCAGGCGTATAATCTAATCCTTGAAGGAGAACGATAATGAAATACCTTTTTTTAGATACGAATATATTTATCCATTACAAAGGATATGAGGATATACCATGGCAGAGTTTACTTGACACGTCAGACTCAGTAAAAGTGGTATTAGCCAGCATTGTTTTAAGAGAAATAAATGGTCATAAAGATAATTCCAAAGGACGTGTAAGAAATAAGGCAAGGAAAATATCCGAAAAGTTCAACAATATCCTAATAAGGAAACAACAAAGCAGAATTCCGTTAATTTATTGTCGAGAAAAGCCTATAGAAGAAAAGGACAAAGCAGTGTTCGATCTTACAGTAAATGACGATCGTTTTTTGTTGAATGTATTGTATTCACCATACCCTAAAGAAGATGTTTATGTTGTAAGCAATGACACAGATTTATTGATAAAGGCAAGTGAATCAGGACTTAATATTCTTCCAATGGATGAAACATTTCGGTCTGCAGAAGAACCAACAGATGAAGAAAAGGAATTAAAAAAGACAAAAGAAGAATTAGCGAAGTGGACAAGCCGTTGTTCTAATCCAAAGATTGTCTTTTGCGAAAATGGTTCTGAATGTATAGAATTTGAGCAGGCTCTTTATAGACCAGTGGAGGAAATAGTGAACGAGAAAGTTCTGGAAGAATCTCAAAAATATCCAGAAGAGAAAGATGAACCAATAAACGACGGAAATGTTTTTGAATCGTTTCATCAACAAATGGTAATGTATACTAAACTAATGATGCAACATACACCAGAAGAAAAAGCGTGTTTCAACAAAATGCGTAATGAGTACTTGGAAGCTTTTCGAAAGCGAGAAATCTTGAAAGTAAAGAAAGCAATGTATGAATACGCTTTTAAGCAATTAAAATTTAAAGTTGTAAATGATGGAACTGCCCAAACAGGTGATTTGCACATAGTGCTGAGATTTCCACAGAGTGTAAAATTGTATAATTCAGAAGAGAGCATTTGTAGATTTAAATATGACAAGCCTATTGAGCCTCAATATAACAGATTGTTTGCTGATATGGCGAGTATAGGGAATTACAATATATTCGGTGGCTATCCTAACAATTCTGTGAAAATGTGGAATCCAGATAAACCATCAACTAAGTTTGAGTATGTTTTTAAATTATCCAATCTAACACATGGGTTACAATGTGAACTAAAGAAAGAATTATATATCAATACTGAACATGTACAAGATTTTGAGATAGAATGGTGTATTGCTGATTCATCTCTTTTAGATCACAAACATGGTAAACTAAGAGTTATAGTGACTGATAAAAACAAAACTGATGAATAGCTTACTTTCCTTTTTTTAAAATAATTGTCATGTAATATTAATGGATTTTTATGTTTCACAAGTGTAATCAATTACTCCTAAATCCTACCCCAATTTTTGAACCTTATTTGGAAACGCCCAAACCTTACATTGGTAAAGTGAAAACTTGCCAAGCCTCCGACTAATAGCTTGAAGAGAATCCAGAAGTAGAATCACGAGATTAACAATAGAGACGAATAACTATTGTGCTTCTTTGCACAAAGAAGCACAAACAACAGAACAAATAAAACATGCACAAGACTCATTCGATTTCGTCTACAATGCCGAAGGCGATTATTACGATTTGGTTGTAGACAAGAAAATTCAGAAAGTCGTAGAAGAGCTGAAGGCATTGCCTCATGAAGTACTAATCCGCTATCAGACCTATTGGTCAGAAGCCATAGATAGCCGTAAATACTTAGTGGAGAGTGACCTTCCGTAGGAAGAATGGTACACAGACTGTTGTGACTATGCAGCCAGTGAGACAGATGAAGAACGATATATGCATGCCAAGTGTATGGCAGAAACACTTGATAAAGGACTAGTAAGAAAAGCCCATTCAAATAAATTGATGGACGAGGTGTATGGGCATTGGATGACAGCATCCGAATAACCGTGATATACCCGAACAATGGCAAGAAAGTCAGTGAGTTTATCAAGGAAAACATGGAAGAGATAAAGCGCATGAAATTAATTTGATGCGTAGATAATAATTTGTGGAAAAGACACAAATGAGAAAAGAAATACAGTTGTACGAATACCAGAAGGATATGTTACGGCAGATAGAGGATGCGTTTGTGACGCACCAATCTGTGATGGTACAAATGCCTACTGGAACAGGAAAGACCGTTCTGATTTCGGAAGTAGTGAAGAGAGAAGAACGAAGAGTGAAGAATCCATGTGTGTGGATTGTGGTGCATCGGCGTGAATTGGTAGAACAGATAAGAGAAACGCTTGAGACCATGCTAAACTGTTCTTCCTCTACTCCTGACACCACCACTTCTCTCTTATTGGATGATTCTCGCATAAAAGTAATGTCGATACAATGGCTGTCGAGGCATTATCAAGAAATGGAGGAAATGCCATCATTGATAGTAATCGATGAGGCACATCATGCCGTGGCGAAGACCTACAAGGAGGTGATGGATGCTTTTCCTGAGGCAAACTCACTTGAGGATACCATCCAGACTGCCGACCTCCTGCGCCGGCTCTGACATTGCGGCGATGACTCCATCGCAAGTGTGCTTCGCCTGTTGGAGCGCAAGGGGATCAGAATCATGGAGGACGAACTTCCTGCCGACGTCTACGGCCTCAGCACATGGGCAGACCGTCGCCTGCCGCTGATGGTTTTCGACACCCGTGAAAGCAAGACGACCGTAGAGCGCCTGCGCTTCACCGCCGCTCACGAGCTCGCTCACCTGCTGCTCTCCTTTCCGGAAGAGTCAAAGTATAGCGTAGAGAAGCGTTGTGATTTCTTTGCCAGTTTCCTTCTCATTCCCAAGCAGATGTTTATCGAAGAATTGGGAGCAGAAAAGCGTGAAAAGATTACGTTGGAAGAGATGATGGACATTAAGGATCTGTATGGTCAGTCTCTTACCGCTTCCATCATCGAAGCCCGAGATTACGGCATCATCACCACAGAGTACAAACGAGCATAGTAAGCCGAACATATAGAGCCCAACCAACGAGAAATCGGGAACGGCCACTATGCGTTTCCCGAGACATTGGGAAAGGAGAAGAGAATCAACTCAATAATCAAAAGCATGGAGGAATAAAATATGCATACACCTATGAAGAAATTGATGGGCACAATCAGAAGGCGGAAAAGATTTCTAATAAGGCAAGAAGCATTCTGATAAAAAACTTGGATCAATAACAGATGTATTTGTAAAATGAATAATTAAATAAAAAGAATATATGAGAATTCATTTAAAAACTTCACAGAATACAATACCGGTTCCTTTTGACTATCAACAGAAACTGGTTGGTACAATTCATAAATGGATTGGTAGCAATTCTATTCATGATAAGATTTCGTTGTATTCTTTCTCCTGGTTAAATGGAGGAAGAAAAGTGGAGGATGCACTTCAGTTTTCACAGGGTGCAA